>Ga0335072_10000244_pt1 | contig 117423 bp, 104 predicted proteins | sample Lox_Sample_21_FD_206725 | JGI IMG/M metagenome (GOLD analysis project Ga0335072, IMG submission 206725) | Soil microbial communities from Loxahatchee National Wildlife Refuge, Florida, United States - Lox_Sample_2.1 | ecosystem: Environmental > Terrestrial > Soil > Wetlands | place: USA...
GCAAACGATGTCGAAGAGGAGGAAGAGGAGGAAGAGGACAGTCTAGACGCATGGGACCTAAAATACAACCCTTACCATCACCGTGGCCTGGGCGCTTCCAGCACCTCTCAGCCACGCAAACCTTCCGGAAAACATCTCAATCCGCTTCCTAATTTATCAGTGGTACAGAGCGATGGCCTCGGTGCGGCAATTCCCCCAAGGATCTTTACCCCACCGCTTCTCATTGCACAAGTCGACTCTCTACCAAGATCCGCGCCGATCGAATGGCACAGCCTCGGTCTCGGCGGCATGCCAACCACAAGACCACGCATCAAAACCTTCACAGTTGAAGCTCGCCACGCGGTAGCAAGTCACTGCATCGTCCTCCCAAACACTCCACAACAAGATAGTCCTCACACAGGCGATGAAACAGAAGCCTCAGATACGAGACTTAACTTGGACGCGCTCACCTCCACAGAAACAGACTTCGTCACCCTACAAGTCTATCCTCCGGACGAAATGCCTGGACCTGAACCTGCACAATCTTCAGTATTTGCCATCCTCTCCACCATAGCCAACCTCATCAACCTCCAGGCTTGGACTATCGCGCACGGCACAGTCTACGTTGCCGGCCCCCATGGCTGGTCAGTCCTTCACGCCCTCCAACAGTCTTCCGCCTGGGACGGTCTGGCCATCATACCCTGTCACACTGTCTGGGGCGCCACAACCAAGCCTTCGGATCGTGTGAAACAGTTGAGTTTGGGGCTCGTGCTTAAACTCGACAGACTGTCGGGATAGTAATCGCTTAGTGGGAAGCGTAATTCTGTAGGGCTGGTGATTGGGGAGGAAAGGGCAGGCGTCTTTGTACGTAAGTCTGAAAAGCTCTGGAGTTGAAACATGACATTGCTTGGAAAAGGCAATGATTAGTGTGGGTTTCGTCTTGGGGCCGGGAATAGTATTGTTGCAGTTTCGATCAAATCGGCAGTCTGGTAGCAAAATCCAACGACTCACTAATATCAGTGTAGGTGGGAAAAGCGGTCGTGAAAAGATTTTGGTTCTCGAAATCATTTCATACGGCCAAATACGCAAATTGAAAAAAATCTCTTTCCCACGCCAGCAAGATTTTACAGTACGGGTCTAGATCTAAGGGTACACTCGCTGTTGACTAAAGTGATGGTAAGAAGAGGAAATGCTGACACTGATATACATGTTGCATCGAGTGATCTTTGACCAGCACAGGCCTCTCGTCTGCAGGGAAATTGTACATAAGGTAAAGGAAACAGTAAAAAGGAATGTCCACAGCAAAAAAAAAAAGGAAAGTTGTAGTACAATCTCTCTCAGGTCCGTCGCCAGCCGTAATAAGGGTCTATGTCGTCGTCATCACATTGCCTCGGGGTCTACCGTCCCTCCTCCTAACCACCATTCACGTGAAGCGTTTGAATCGAATGCAAGCTTTTCGCGTGGTCGCTACCTGACCAGCTCTACCAAGACCCACCCTAGAGGGGGTGAAGAGGACGGTTGTTCTCAACACCAAAGAAGTTGTCTTTTGTCACGTGTTCTCGTTGTTTCGCTTGAACGCCATCAAGGCTTTGAGCGTATGCAGAGATTGATAGGATTATGCCGACTCCTCACGCTTTCGCTTCTTGAGGCCGCGCTTGCCGTCGCTTGAAGGCGACAGTGATTGCGTGCCGCGCTCGGAGCCGCTGCTGCTCGATGACGATGGAGCAAGAACTGCAGTTTGTGCAGCTTCGAAGAGGACGTGACCCATTGGCGTGGATGAGTGGTCGTCGTAACTCATGTGAGGTGCGATCTCGCCGTTTTCCAAGACACCCATGACGATGGCCCCACTGCCGTGAGTGCGAGCGTGCTGTGCTAGATTATCGCTACGAGAGAACTTCTTGCCACATTCATTGCACTCAAACGGCTTATCTTGGGTGTGGAGAGAGCGATAGTGACGCTTGAGGTGTTCTTGACGACGGAAGCGACGAGAGCAAAGCTGGCAAACAAAGGTTTTTGATGGGTCCTCGGTTAGGGACTGTTTGCGTCCTCTGCGGTTGACGGGAGCAGATGGATTATTACCAGAGGCTTCCGAAGTCGAGGCGGCATTATGACCATCATTAGAGCTAGGCTGACTTGGGCCAGTCGACGATGCTGGAGCTTGAGAGGAGGCCGAGTGAGACTGTCCATCACTTCGAGTTGAGATGTGTGCTTGGCCCTCCATGACCGACCCCTGGTAGTCAGATCCGTCATCTGATGAGATGGAAGATGCCCTCTTCATCTTGCGCTGTGCCTTTCTCTTGCTGGACTTGTTCGCTGAGCTCGCATCTTCGGCAGACGCAGAGAGAGGAGGTGAAGGTAGACCTGCGTGGGCACAGCAGTCGTCCTCGTCAAAGGCGCCAAAGCTCTCTTCACTGAAGAAGTCGTCGTCGTCACCTGAATATGAGGACAGCCTTTGCCTTTTGTCACCGTGGTAGACAATGTCCGAGTCGGGGAAGTTGACGAAGCCGAACTCGTCTTCAGAGTCGAATTCGGAGCAGAATGATGACTCGAACGAGGGATGATCTGCGGTGGAGACGGTATGCTCTACGGCTGCAAGGATCGGGGTGGGGACAGAGCCTGCGCTGACTAAGGTGATCTTGTGTTCCTCGTCTTCGGCCGACAAGGTTGGCAAAGGCGGGAATTGGAAAGCGTTGGGCGCTGCAGCAGACAGATCAAGTGCACTCGCGCTGAGATCTCCGGGATTGATGAATTCGACACTGGGCTGGGTCAAGGCAGCTGAGTGTGTAATTGGAGAACTTGGAGAAGGCGATGGTGTTGATGAAGAGGTAGAAACTGATGCAGAGAGTAGGTCGGAGCCTTGGCTGGCAGAGCCCGGTCGCGGGCACCCAGGCACATCTGCAATAAGCGACAAAATTAGCCCCCGCACAGAAAAGTATTTAGGGTAATCATCACACGCGGGGAATTCTTACATTCTGTGAATTCTGATGCCCATTCTGCATCAGTAAAGTGAGCCATATGGGTTTGGTCCTTGCCACCCTCCAAGGCTTCGAGCGATGCAATTGGGAAGAAGCCGCCGTTGACGGGAGTCTGGAAAGCAGAGCTGGATGGAGGGCTGCTGATAGTGCTTGGGCAGGCGGACAACGATGGCGTTGGTGGAGAAGGAGAATTACGGCTTTCAACGATGAAGTTGGTCTCCAATTGTCGAAGAGCCGGTGAGTTCTGATCGACATAGATTTTCGATCCAAAATATGTGGCCGGTGGAGAAGCAGCGGGAGTCATCATTCCGTGTCCAGCATATTGTGCGTGTGGCTGGAACGGTGGTTGCTGCCACACCTGTGACTGAGAGTAATACATTCCATATAGCGGAGGGTACGTTGGCACAGGAGCCTTGCACGCCTGTCGGTCGTTCGGCTGAGGTGTGAAGACAGCTTGTTGTCGGTGTGGTGCTTCAGCATCAGGCTGGTAGTGGTAGAATTGGAGTGGTCCAGCAGTCTGGCCAGGAGCCATTGCATAAGGGCCTTCCATTGCAGAATTGTGTTCTTCTGTCTGGGTGTATTATCGTTTATGTCGACACAGTCGAAATAACTTTTGGGGTCTCAATGTGGTCCTGGGGGACCCGTGATAGCGATAAGAATTGTTCTGAGTGTTGGACAAGTTGCGAACAAAGGAATAGTTTTTCAGAGTGACTGGATAACGTCTCGGGTGATCCGAAGACTCGCTGCCTGGTATACAGATTACTGTCTCAACGAGATTCGATCAGATGTTCCGAAGGTGCGTGTTGGTTGAATGTGTATAACACTGGAGTATCAGAGATGGGCCAAAAGAAAGGACTGGAAAATGTTCAGGGCAAGCAATGAAGTTGCACTGTCCGAGAACGAGATTCCGAAAGAAGCCTGACAAACAAGAACAATAAAAGAAAGTGGTGGTCGCGGGGAACGAGCGTCGACCTCGATCGATTTACGAGGGAGGGAAAATGTCGATGGGTGGTGGAAGAGGATAAGAAGATCACAATGCGCTGAGACAGTCGCCAACCACTGAGCTGTGCCAGGGACAAAAACGGCAAGTCAATTGGGTAGAGGTTGCATACGTGGAGGACTAGAGCCTACGGGATTGGGGGGGGGCTTACGGGGACCATCGTCCTATCCCCTGTCACACAGCTAAATGCGGTGGCCAACACGCTGGTCTCTCCAGCCAGCATTGGCGCAAAGCCTATTCTCCACTCATTCAGGTCCGAAGTGTGACCCGCCAGTGATGAGCTTAGAGCGGCAAGCTGGGCTCGACTGTGCCTGAAAAGGGCCGGGCTGTGCATAAACTTCGCCGCTAGGATTGGCGGCACTTCTTTTGGTGGAGCGCAACGGAAATTGCACTCGCCAGTCCTTCCAGCCGTCGAGGCAGGCTTCATCACGGACGTGTGCTGAGCACGAAAACGACGCCTTTTTCCATCCAGTTTGGCGCACATTGTTTGTCAAATGGGTCCAGAACTCAGCTCGAAAACGATTCGATTCATCTCAACTATTGAGGTGCAGAAGGCCGTGAATAAGAAAAGAGTCGTTGCCCCACCGGCGTGTTTTTTTTCCTGTGCTCCTGCAGCCGAGCCTGTTCCTGAGTACCAGGCTTCTGTCCCCGGTGCCGAGTCAAAACCTTCGGGGCGAGACGCCCACATGCATCTCAAGCCTTTTTTTACCCCAGGAAATGCCGGGAGGCTATCTTTTTCTCACGCAATTCATGCTTCCTTTGCCATGTGTACGTCACATGGGAGCATTAATCAGATATGACAAGTGTGAAGTTTCTCACTTTTCGGCCTTTCGTAATTCTTACTTGTCGAGCTGACCACAACCCCACAGTGCACCGAGGCCCCGCTGTAAATGGTCGAGGTTGTTGTGATGCAGCCGCGGAGTCGAATCGGAGAACGCGGTCTTGCCTCGGCCCCAGCATTTGCTGCATGAATTGCTTTTAGTTTCGCAGATTTGTGAAACATCCAAACGCGCGCACATACTGTGACTGGCTGTCGCCCTAACACCAATCGTTGTCCTCCGATATGTCGTATCTTGCCATGACCGAATTGAATTATTGTGTGTTCTGAAGTTGATTCATGGAAATCCCTATGACAGAGTCGGTACTTTCTTGGCAAAAAGCTGGGCTCTGTGATTGTCTGGGTACGTACAGAATTCGACGAATGTTGAAGCGCAACTCTAAACAACAAGGCACTGGCTCTGTGCGCTTGTCAACGGTGGGCGAGCCACTGGACTTAGAATCACTGCATCGTTCCAAGTGCATTTTATCGACATGTTATGCAATCCCGGACTGCCGGGTGGTAATGACCCCTGGTACCTGGTACCTCTGGAGCAAAAAGTTCGCTTTAGTGCAGCGGATCCGGCAACCGTTTGTATGCAGTACAAAGAACATATTGTATCACTCGGTTGTAGGTAGGCTTAGAGTGTCCCGGTCGACAAACGGGTTTTCCGTTGGGTATGCATCCGAGGGAATGAAATGTCGCTCGTATTATCCCTGCATCAGAGACTATGCATTTTCCTTTGGAAAAAATTGCACATGCTAGAGAAATGCATTCGTGGATTGCAAGAAAAGTTATGGGAGGGTGGCCTGCAGTCGCCGTTGGCTACGATCTCGAAGGAACAATTCGCTTCCGCACTTGCCCGCGCTTCCCCGCCAGAGGCGACTGGCTTCTGATGCGCCGAACATCTTGTCCGGGCGTTTCAGAATCAGTTCATCCTTCAGGGGACGTCGATTATGGAGAACCAAAACGACTTCGCAAATGGAAGTGGGCTGCAGGCGAGCACATGGCGATACGATACTCGGTGGCCTGATCCTGTCTTTGGGGACAAAAGCCCAAGGGTCCCGTCCAGTTATCGAGTATCGATTATCGATTGGGGAATCACTGATAGGCTTGCCGAGCCTTTGCTGCCGCGAATGAACACACCCGAGTCAGCCAACCACATCAAATACCTACTAAGTGATCTAGGCAAACCAGCATTTTCTCATAGCCAATTGAGCCCATATTCTCAAGAGAAATGAAAAATGCGTTCCTCTGCAGTGTGTTCGCTTGGACCACATTCTAATAGCCTGCCAGCGTGATGCTGCACTCCAGAGCATGTGCACCTGTCAGGATCTTCGGCTGTACGCCGAAAACGCGTACGCTAATTTAGGGATCTAATTATGCTGCACAAGAAAAGTCATTGTGGATTTTTTGCTTCTTCGAAAAGCTCCGAGCGTCATGGAGCTTGCCGCTTTACCCTCGCCAATTCTCACTATCACATCCTGGACAGTAGCGCGACCTTCTAGAAAAGGGCTTTCTTGATTCGACACAAAGGCTGATAATATGCAGGTGACGCCGCCAAGTGCACTCAGCTCGGAGCTAACGATTAGTGGCTGCTGGAGGATTCGATGTTTGCCTGAGGAGCCTAACGCAGGAACGACGCAGGTACAGGATTTGCCTCCCGAAAATCCCTCCATTCACAAGCAGCAGGCCCAGTTTCATGAAGCGGTGGTCTCGATGGAGCCTTGCAGGTCGCGAAACTGGTCGGGTGTCGTTCATGTTTTGCCTGTTTGGTGTTCGCTAAGGTAGTCTTTTTTTGGTTCTCAATGAGGCGATGGCTTGAGCAACATCGATCTAGTGATATTCTAGCCCTTAAGCCATCCATCTTATCGAATTTGTTATCGGCTCCGTCACCAACAAGTTCTGAGATGAGAGCAAGGTTTGCCCAACAGGCTCTCGTGCGGAGGATGTTGTAGCGCTTCCGGGGGAAATTGGATGGCCCACCCAACGTAGCCAGGCTATCGAAAATTGGTGTCGGGGAGTTTACCCGTGGCCCCGTGGCTTTTTAGGATTCTCGTCCTTTCCAAAAGCGACCTGACCGATAGTCTCCAGCGTGGCCTCAATTTTTCTCATTGTTCCTGTGACAGTTGTGACTGGTCCATCCAACCTACGACTGATGGGGCGGAAGCTACGGAAGCACATTAAGTTTGCACATCTCACACCCGATTCAGAACGTTCAGAGTGAGAACACACCCAAAAGAGACAATCAGCTTTTCCAGTCGTAAGTTCAGCCCCGAGGTCGTCGACGGTTAGCAATTGCAAAAGACAATCGAAACTTTCAAAGGTAATCGCACATTGCTCCACTGGCTAACAACTTTTGTCTCCCAACAGCCGCCACCCAGAGTCAGTACGAATCAGTGCCACGGAATATTTCAAGCACCATGGGCCTCGAATGGCAGGAGGGAGACTTCACCTATTTTCGATGTCTATCATAATCAAAGGAATCTAATCACGAGACAGCTCAAGAGAAGACGACTACAATGTTCAATAGTTGAAGTGAGCCAAGGTCGACTGGGGAGGCAAAAGCAGGACAATAGTCTGGAACAATTGGCAATGCGATGCCATGCCACAGAGACCCAAAGACCCAAAGGCCAAAACTTTAGCCTTCAAGCCACCAACAGGTTTCGTCTCGTCGGTCGAAGTAACAGGCGTTCTGATTCTTCAACAATGGTGCCCGGCAGAGCGGGACCGTCTAAGGCCTGAAGGTTTGGCTTTCGATAAGTCGCTAGGCCGTCTGCTCTACCCGGGCCTCGAGATCGGCCACATGGCCTCGACCAGGGGTCCTTGGCCCCTACTAAAAGGCGATGGAATTCGAATGTGGCAAAGTGGGGACTTGGGACATGGATGAAACAAGCTAATGTCCCCGATTTGGAGCGTTCGGCTCGTATGGCCGCTCGGTCTTCGAGAAAGTGCTAGCGTGGATGCATGCCCAGCTTGAAACATTTCAACCACTCGCCGTTCGCCGCTACTTGCGCCAATGACAGACGCTGAAACAAGCTGGGGAGGATTTTGCTTCTTTCAAACCGAATCGAAAAATCCTTGAAAAGCAAAAGAAACTGTATTGCTGCCCTTGTGCGGGATTTCTTAACTAGGTTTTTCCTGCTCCGTCATCCATGACGATGCCACGTCAAGCCTGTCTCGGTCAAAAAAATCTAGCCATTACTGCTGCTTGATTCAAGGATGATCACTTGGAGAATGGATGGGATGGCAGTCAGAGCTTTGTGCAATATTAGCGTACTGATTCAAAATAGTAGTCAGCGATAGCTAACTGAACTTGAAGACTTGAAGTAATGACCTAACTGTGACCACGATGCTGATAGTCGTCGGAAAAGAGGAATGCTACGAAGTCCAGTTCGAACCTTATCAACGTGTTGGCCTGGCTTACCGCATGTAGTAAAAGAAGACTCTTCCGAAAAGATCGAGAAGTCAGTCACGTGTGATTCAAGAGGATGACTATTCAACTACAGAGCGTGGCGCTTTGTTTACCATATGGAGAGAACCTTTGCACATGCGATTCACAGATGCCTGAAATTGTCACAATCCCGTAGTGTTTGACCTCTAAAGCCTGCTTTAGGTTAGAGGTGAGGTTGTCTACCAATGTCAACAGATTATCTTGACAAATGAGTCCTCATCATGCCGCGCCACCCCTCGTTTAGAAAAAGGGCACAAACATGCACAGAGATAACTCGAATACCAGTTCGATAGAGAATTGAATCTACAGTAGACCCTAGGAGCAATGCGCGGAATGGACGTCGTGCTGTGACAAGGCAGGAGCTGAAGATGGAAGAGTCAACTCCGTCAGTAGAGGAGACAAACTAAGAGAAGACTCGGAGTTGACTAGGAAATCTGGAGCCATCACGCTACTGCACCACTGCTGGCGAGATCAGCCATTGTAGAGGTCGAGGACATTATGCTTGCGGCTTGAGTGCTCGACCAACGAAAGATAGGCATGATAACTCGAGAGCTCGCCTGCAATTGACAGACATGGGAGTTAGGCTTCAGAATATTGTCTTGTTGAGATCAAGCTCAGCTCTCAGCCAAGCATTCATTCTCTTCCTATTTCAACGATGCAAATGCATCTTCATCACAAGCCTGAAACAAGGAGCGAAAGCAGACGCTTTATGGTGTTGAAAACTTCGAGCTCCGAAATCCCTTGGCATTGCTTGGCATCCACAAAATAAATCTTGACCTGATCGATGCGACATTATCTTTTCTTTCCTATGTGCGGCGTAGACAACATTTTTTTCCTGTGTTGCTTGGACGACTCTCCTATGGCGTAAAACCAAGTGTCGTTGTCTACACAGATTGATGAAATTGCACCTCGATCTCCTCAGCAGCAGGCTTCCGAGACTGTTTCCATTTCGGTATGTCTCGCTGAGTTTCCTGCGCTTCCGATTGCGTGGGGTCGAACAAACCCATATGGATATGAGCCATACACGTCTCTCTACTTGGCATCATCAAGATTCTGGAGGAGATGAAAGCTCTCACTTCATCTTTTGCAGAAGGCGGGCCTACAGTAGATGGTGGTTTGTGACACCACACCTTGGCATATGGGCCGGCCGTGCGACAGGATTGCTCTTTTTCTGGGCGCGTGAGGCAAAGCAGTCTCTTGTAAAGAGCCGAGCATGCCCAACTCTCTGACCTATTCATTTCATAGCATCGTAGGAGCCTTTGCAGCGAGTGGGGTTCGTCAAGATTTGCTATATATCAGCTCCAAGTAGCCATGACTGAGCCATTCTATATTTCTAGTATTACCCTGTAATCCTCCTTATTGTAGCTTCCTGTAACTATTGCAGGGACCCTCACCAAATGTGGTTGCAGAGAAGGAAAAAGGTACGTCACCATAGCTTCCCGCGTTTTGCAACGCCCGATCTGTAAATTGTCGCGATTACTCAAGTTGCAAACTACACCCGAGCCTCAAACTCATACGTGAACGCGTCCCTCCACGAAATAAATACCTTTGTTCCCCTTAAACCTTTTGGCGTTGCCGTCATGTCTAAGACCATCCATATTGAGTCTACTGCACAATTCAGCTCCCTCATATCGTCGTCTTCGATAGTCGTTGCCGACTGTAAGTATGCCCCGCCTTGCCACCATTCGCATTCCGCCAGCTACCAACGCAGATAGGCTGACTAGATGATTTTCCAGTCTATGCGGACTGGTGTGGACCATGTAAAGCTATCGCCCCGATCTACGAGCAGCTGTCGGCGCAGCTTTCAAGACCGAACAAAGTGACCTTCACTAAAATCAACGTCGATAAACAGACAGATCTTGCAAGAGCCTATGGCGTTACTGCTATGCCTACCTTTATGATCTTCAAAAACGCACGCAATGTCCAGACTGTAAAAGGTGCAGACCGGCAGAAGCTATCAGAAGTGGTGAAGAAGCTGGCCACTGAGGCAGACGCAGCTGGCGACGCAGGAGCTGGTGGATTTGGCGAAGGCAGCACCGGTGGAGGCATGTGGTTAGGAGCCACTCTGCCGCGGGGCTACAGAGACGTAACAGATCAGGTTGACGCCAAGGGGTTGGAGCTGTTGAACTGCGACGCTGCTTTCGGATCGGTCAAAACGCTCTTTGATGGGCAGACACCGTCGGCGCTGGACACTGGCAAGGGGAAAGGTGAACATATACCTGACCTTGACACCGAACTGTTGACTAATATGCCATGCAGCCAAAGACAACTCCAGCAAGGACTGGGTTGAAAGCGACACCGACGAGCAGCTCATGCTGTTCATTCCCTTCCAGTCCACCCTCAAAGTCCATTCATTACACCTTACTTCCTTACCTCCTTCGGCGGACGAAGACGACGTCGCTCTACGACCTAAGACTCTCAAGATTTATAAGAATCGCGCACAGATACTGGGGTTTGATGAAGCGGACGATAGCAAAGCAACCCAAGAGATTGAACTGTCCTCTCGCGACTGGGATCCGAAAACCGGTACAGCAAAGGTTGAACTCCGCTTTGTCAACTTCCAGAATGTGACAAGTTTAGTCATATTCGTGATTGATGGCGATGGAAACGGTGACAAGACAAGACTAGACAGGATTCGGATCATAGGAGAAACCGGTGAGAAGAGGGACCCAGGCAAGCTAGAAAAGGTTGGCGAAGATGAGTGAACGAGTACACGGGGATTGAACACTGCCACATGCGATGCATGACGATATGACGGTTAAGGAAATTCCACCTAGACGGGACGGCATGGAAGCTACTGAGCTTATAGGATAACGACAACTACAGAGCGATCCCTGGAGAAGTATTTGTGTTCCCAATTCCTCAACCAGAAAGTCCAAAGCCGTTCTGCTACTGCTGGTGCTCTTCCTCCTCTTCCTCTATTTGGCGGTCGCTGTCCATGAGTCCACAAGAACATGCGTTAGCGTACACTGTGCGGTACAGTCGTGGAACCTATCCATATTCGTCTTGCAAACAGCGTCGCCTCTGCCTCATGCTTGCTTACTCGCTTTCGGTTAGGCCAAATAGAACCTTGATCCAGAGACTACATCCTTTGCATGCCACGTATATTTCACCCTCACTGCTCTCTCTTTCCAGTTCCGCCTCCGTCAACATATACCCGTGTGGATCTCCACAACGACATCCACGAGACCAGATATTCTTATCCTCGTCGTAAACCAAGTCCTCAAGGTCGTGGACTTCCACGCCATTGTGCAGTGTTTCCTTTGTAAATCTGCCATTTGACCCCTCTTGGGACCGTTCTAGCTGTTTGTCGTAGGCAGCTCGTGTGACTTCGTCAAAAAGGGTATTGTACGCTTCAGTGATTTGATCGATGGTATATAATTCCTCGTTCTGCCGTTTCAGCGGTCTCCCAGTGCTCAGGGAGCCGTTAAGCTTGTCTGGGTGGTACAGCAGTAGAGCACGGTGATAGGCGGCTTTGACATCTTGCTTGGAAACTGTGCGGGAAGGTCGACCAGAGAGACCGAGGATCTTGTAGTTGGTCGGTTCCGTACCTCTGGTATCATTTGGCATAGGCTGAGCTCGGAAATGGTGTTAGAGCATATCGTTGTACTAATCACCCATGACTTTTCCGAATTTCAAAGGTCCCCGGAAGAGTGGCGGGGAACCTTGGCGCAGATCAAGCTATTGCTATGATGTGCGATGACGCGGGGGGGTATTTGTGGAGGAGCTTACATCTTCCTTGATTCTACGTGCTGAACAGCGCTCGCTTGTAATTGAACACATTTTTAGACCAAGTTTGTTTCCTCTGTACATTATTCTAGCTGTTCATTTATTTCGTGGAGAGCGCTGGAAGCTATCCTCATAACAGTCTATCTACCTTTTGATACTTCTCACGACTCTGAATGAAAAATTTCATGCTCCTAGTGAAGCGCGCATGAGCTCTTGTGATATGAATGCGTATTCAAGCCGTCCAATTCCCTCTATTCAAAGATGTGAACTTGACCTTTCAATTCTACGACCATTACCGTTTCGTACCTCATCGTCCTCGGCAGCAGGAAGCTCCTTCTACGGGAATTCCAATTGACCCTTTTCTAAGCAATTCCGATCCTTGTCATGACTACGCAGGACACCTTCGACCAGAAGGAGGCATCGCGAAGAGCGTACACTGCTCCGTACACATCGCATCATCCAGTTCCTACTGTCCAAAGGTACCGGGAGCATCGCGATGAGCTGGCGAACCAGCAGAAGGAAGAAGAGCAAGCATATGACAACGAGAATGAGGGAAGGCTACAACACGCTGTAGGCTTTGTCAAGAAGATCTTCCTTGGGCAGGACAATAAACATGCTCTGGGAGATCCCTATCCTGCGGAAAATCGTAACGACGCGGCAGCTACACAAATGCAAGAACAGAGTAGTCCGGTTCCACCAGCTGCTCCCGCGAAAGACAAACACTACGTGCCTCACTCCCCTGAACAACAAAAGAATCACGACCGTCATGGACAAGAAAGTGGAAATCAGAATGCAGCACAGAATGGCTCGAATAAAGAATCGTGGAGGAACAGCAGCAGTGGACCTTCAGCGACAGAGGTCAATGCTGGTATTATGGATCCAAGGCAAAAACGCAAGAATATGAAGCACATGAAGCGAGAGGATGGTGGAAGAGAAGTGACAGACCCCGTTACTCATCTGCCCGTAATCATATACGACTCAACGGATAGGAGGCTGGAGAAAGCACTCCAAAATGAGCCTGCTCCAGGCTCCCAACCACAAACAACATCAGGTTCGAGTGGTACCCATAAGTCACAAACCCAAATCGAGGACGAAACTCTCCAAGTTCACGATGCGCATGAAGCGATCCAGAAAATGTTCCCTCCTCCCAGTTTTGAGGATACGCAGGCGGAGCTCAAGAGGACCTACGAATTTGCGCTCACTGTTGGGCTGACATCTATCCTTGCTTTTGCTACCTTGGTTATGGTAGTGTGGCAGCTGCTCACCTTGACAGGTAAAGAGACAAGCAGTTCAGATAGCTCTGTAAGATACTTTGTTCCAGTCTTCATTACTTCGTTTCTTTCAGCAGCTATTGGGTTCTCTATAATATCGAGCATTCGGGGATGGTTGGGTAAGAAGGTTGAAGAGATCTGGCAGGACGAGATATGGGATGCCGCCAGAAGCCAGGAGATCGAGGAGATCGAGAATCGGTCTTTACCAGAATCAACGCAGTGGTTGAACTCTCTCTTAGCGTCAGTTTGGCCGCTGATCAACCCCGACCTTTTTACCAGTCTTGCCGATATGTTGGAGGACGTCATGCAAGCAAGTCTACCAAAAACGGTTCGAATGATAAGCGTGGACGACCTTGGTCAAGGGAGCGAAGCCTTCCGCATTCTGGGCGTCAAATGGCTGCCAACAGGAGCTGCTAGCCAGTCCGTGGATGTCCACGGCAACTTGAAGCCTACCAAAAGCCAAGAGACCAGTGACCGCGCAGCTCCTGGTGAGGGCGAGGTTGAGGACGACGAGAAATTGGATGATGAAACGGACAACTCGTCCGGAGGAAAGGACGAGAACTCGAACGAGCAGCAAGAACAGAAGCAGCAAGAGCAAGAGAAGGAGGCCGCGGCGGAGGGCCTTGAGGCCGAACAAGGTAAGTCTCCTATAGCTCCTACTCTTTCACATACTGCGCACTCCATTTCCATCTTAGTATTGCTAACTATTCCGTTTTCCTGACACAGGCGACTTTGTGAACCTAGAACTCGCTCTTGCTTATCGTGCCAGGTCCTCGGGCAAATCGTTGAAACTAAAGGCGAAGAACGCGCATCTTTACCTGAAGTTCTATCTTCCAGGTAGCATTGCATTACCAGTATGGGTCGAGCTCAGAGGTTTCATCATGACTATGCGTGTCCGTCTTCAGCTCACTCCTGATCCCCCATTCTTCGCACTAGCTACCATTACCTTTCTTGGCCAACCGAAAGCGAGCTTGTCCTGCGTGCCATTGAGTAGACACAGCCTTAACATTATGGATGTGCCTCTCATCTCTTCTTTTGTACAGTCGTCGATCGACGCGGCACTTGCGGAATATGTCGCCCCCAAAAGCTTGACACTCAATCTGAAGGACATGCTTATGGGAGATGACTTCAAGAAGGACACCGTGTCTCGTGGCGTGGTCGTCATCTACATAAAGTCTGCCCAAGGCTTTAAGGAAGGCGACACTGGCCTAGGGCCACTGAAGCAAGGCTCTAGTGATGGATATGTGACGACTGGCTGGGCAAAGTTTGCAAAGCCTGTGGCTTCTACGCGCATAATCCTGAGTGATATGCACCCTACCTGGAATGAATGGTCATACCTTCTCGTGACTCCTTTGGAGCTCAATGCACATGAGAAGGTACGTCTCCAACTCTGGGACTCAGATCGGATAGATGCCGACGATGATCTGGGACGCGTTGAGGTTGACCTTAAGGATCTGATGCGCAACCCGAAAACCAAAGGAAAAATGTGCGACAGAGAAGACCGACTGATGGGAGAAGATGAAAAAGAAAAGATGCCAGGTACTCTCAAGTGGTCGGTGGGATATTTCGCCAAGACTAGGATCACAGAAGAGCAACTTGCTCAACAGAGTGCTGAGCCGGACATCAAGAGCAAGGAGGATCTCAGGAAGAAAGTTGAGGAGACCGCGAAGCGCAAGCTGCGAGAAGCTTCAGAGTATGACGAGTCTGCGGAATTGAATCAGCAAAAGGCAAAGGACTACAAGGAAAGGGAAGATGCGCTCATCATCTCCTCGCCACCGCCAGACGATTATCCTAGCGGCATTCTGTCTATCCAAATACACAACATCATGGGCCTTGAGCTCCAAAGGCTCAGGAAGAAGCGGTCTCAAGAGGACACGGGAGCGGACAACGAAGACGAAGCAGAAGAGTCTCACGACCTACCATCCAGCTACTGCACTGTCATTCTCAATCACCAAAAGATATATAGAACGAGGACGAAGCCCAAGAATGCAAAGCCATTTTTCAATGCCGGCACAGAGAAATTCATCCGTGATTGGAGGACGACCGAGATAATAGTCAGCGTCCGAGACGCACGAGTACACGAAAACGACCCCTTGCTCGGCATCATCTACCTTCCTCTTGCCATACTATTCCACAAGCGATCTCAATTCATGGACGTATTGCCGTTAGCCGGCGGCATCGGCTTCGGACGACTTCGAGTCAGTGTCATTTTCCGTTGCATCGATCTACAAGCGCCGAAAGAGCTGCTTGGATGGGACTATGGAACACTTGAGGTCAAGTCACCGGTCAAGGTCATAGGCTCGTTGCCCGGTGAGATTCAGAAGCTGCGCATCAAGCTTCATACAAGTATTAGCAGGGCGAAAATGCAGGCTGCGGACGGAGAGTGGACACCAAAACATAATAAGCAGCAAGTCTTTCTTGCGGTGCGGAAGCGATACGCTACGCCGCTTGTGGTTGAGTTTCGAAAATCAATGTTGGGCCCAGATAGCACTGCTGCGTTTGGTGTCTTCTGGCTCATGGACATTCCTGACGAGGAAGAGAAGAAGATTACGATCAAAGTATGGAAAGGAGGGAAGGAGAACCTCAAACATGCAACAAGTTGTTGCGAGTATCGTGGACTTAAAGATGGTGAGCAGCCTTTGGGCGAGATTGAATTGACGATGAAGCTCTGGCGGGGCTTGTCTGGCTATCACCAGACTTTCAGCAAGAAAGGGAAGGAGCAAGATTTGAGAGATGTCATGGAAGTTCTTGATGCAGCAAACGAGAATAGAGAGGGCCATGAAGATGAAATTCATGGCGAGACTGACTCATCTGACTCGGAAATTGATGACCATGACCAACATAGGAGGCCTGGGGGACCTAGATATGAATCTACAAGTCTGGAGAACTGCGGTGGTGACTCCGAATCTAGGGAGGGCAAGCCAAGGGGGATCATTGATAAGGCTAAAGCGCTGGTTGAGGGCCACAATGATGAAAACAATGGCGAAAGAGGGCCTTTGTCTGAACTCAGGGACTACATGGACCACAGGAAAGAACTACATCGGCACCATAGGGGAATAATGCAATTCAAGGTGCCAAGGACGATGGATTGGCTGGTAACGAAAGCGAGGCATGGAGAGGGACACTTTGCTGATATAGTTGGGCATAGTGATCGGGAGTCAGGAATTGAGACGGAAACTTGAAAGGGAAAAGCAGGAATGAAGATTCTTCATCTAATCTAGTTCTATATTCGCCTCTTCCTCGACAAGGTTGGATGATCTTTCGTCGTAAATGCGGATTGACTCGGTCTGTTGCAAAATCGCGTCTAGGAGTTCCTCATACTGCCTTGCAGCTCCCTGCTTCCATCTCTCCGGCCCTGGCTGTGTCGTTCTCTGTTCCATCTCCTCCATCTTGCCCTCATTCTTTTCCACAGCTTCTGCCCTCTCCTTCTCTTCTCCAGGTGTTCCCTTTATACCACATATATCTGCCCCCAGACCTCAGTATCCTTATTTCTCTCTTTATTCCACCTCTCCAAACCTTGACTCGTTCCTGAGATGTAGCGGCGAGTACGCCGGAGCATTTCTTGAGTTGAACGCTGGTGTGGGAATATTTGCGAGATAAGGGTACACCGATAGGGTAGGAACATCTCATTGAGCAAATGGTGATCCTTGGTCATTTCGGTCCTAGTAATTGCTTGTGTTAGTCAGATAGTTTCAGAAGCCCATGTTCCATATTCGCATCCGCAACGTTGCTGTCAAGAAGCGCTCCCGTAGTTATTGGCAGCACTGGTGCGTTTGCTTGACCGTGAGCGAATAAAGTGAAGTCAGGAAGGAAGATTGTGTTCGACGCATACTTGAAAAGCAAGACGATTTGTTTCAAAGTCGGGCAAGATATGTGTGAATTTGCGGAATACATATGCGCCGCAAAGGGTTAACTCCATTTCCATAATCCACATTGGCTGCTATCGCAACGATATCGGCAACTGCGGTAGGCATCAACATGGCGCAGATGACGAAAATAATTGTAGAGTAGTGCACTTCAGCTCTGTCAAGCGATTCTATATCCGCTTTTGATCACGTAGGCGTAGCATTTTCATGTCCAAAAATCCTTGTCGAGCAGCTAAGTAAAGTTTTTGCCCTACAATTGAAAAGTGAAGAGGTTTCTTTCCCGCCAGCGCGAGGCCCGCTGACTGGCGGCGCCCACACCAACCCGTTGCCGAGCCTTCCGCTGTCCTTTGCTTGAGACGCGTAAACTATATCACAACAGTTATAGGCTTTGCGACATACTTCTGCTCCAGAAAATCAATGTCATCCTTCGCTAGAAGCCCAGTCTTCGTCCGTGCAAGGCCCTCGACTGTCTGATTGACTCTGTCGATACTTCCGAGTCCAACAATTGGGATTACTCCTTTCGCAACACACCAAGCCACTGCGATGGTCGCCATACTTACGCCCTTCTGTCGGGCAAGCTCTTCCACACGCCCAATAATCTCGATGTCTGTGCTCGTGGTCTCCCCCAACAGAAACTCGCTGTATATATCAGCCTTCTGCCGGGTCGTTGCTTGCGAGCCGTATGGCCGAGTAAGCAGGCCCCGCGCAAGCGGTGAAAAGGGAATGATTCCAACGCCAGTGTCTCGACAATAAGGAATCATTTCTCGCTCGTTTTCACGGTAGAGCAGACTGTAGTAGTCCTGCATGCTGATGAACTGGTGCCAACCATGCTGCTTGGCGATGTTCTGAAGGGACTGGAACTCCCACGCAGCCATCTGAACAGGAGTCAGCATAAAAGATTTCAGGGTTGTAGAAATGAGCACGCAGCTTCAACAGGTATCGTACCGAGCAGGCCCCAATATACCTCGCTTTCCCACTCTCAACAACATCATTCAAAGCCTTCATGATTTCCTCCCGCGGAGTCTCGCGGTCTAATCGATGGATCTGCAACACGTCCACGTACGTGCCGAGACGGGCAATGCTCGCATCCACAGCATCGAAAATGTGTTTCCGTGACAGCCCGACGCGATTCACCATCACACCATCGTTAACGCTCGTCCTCTTCAGTATTTCCCCTTCATCCAAATCCTCCGTGTCTTCTGGGAGACCGGCGTAGCATTTGGACAAGAGCACCACGCGTTCGCGAGGGATACGATATTCGCGGAGCGCTTTGCCAATGATGCGTTCTGAGTCCCCGTTCGAATAGGTGTCGGCCTATGTATCCCTAGTCAGCTTTTCCCAGAGGCTATGTGGAAATGGGTGGGAGGATTACGGTATCCCATGTGTTGATTCCCAGGTCAAATGCTCGTTTGAGTATCGGCAGTGCTTTGGCTTCCGGAAGTGTCCAACTCATCGACCTTGATGGCTCGCCGAACGTCATCGTGCCCAAGATCACCTTGGAGACCTTCAGGCCGGACTTTCCTAGCCTGGAGATTTAGTGTCAGCTTTTGCGTCTCGCAAATTTTCTTTGTTGAAATCCTGACACCTGCGGGGTGACGCGTACTGGACGTATTCCATTTGGACTGGCAAGCTTTGTCGTCAAAAAGAGGCTTCTCTGCAAAGTAGACCACTGTGAAGGTGAAGAGACCTCTCCCATTCTGAGGAGGGAAGTATGCTTAATACATGTAATTGCTGGACTTCACAACAGAATTGAATCGGGCCGAAGTCTACATATCTGTTGGTAACGGATTCCATTGATGTCCTGCAGCTATCGTAAGCATGCAGGAACCGAACCAGAGGAAAGTGAAGCGGGCCCTAAGAATGAGATCGAAGAAATCGAATATACCTCGTAACAGCACAAAATCATATGCAGTTAGTTCCACCACCTTCCTAGAGCCAGACTGGTCTCAATACGTGGCATGAGGCGCAGACTCGGCAGGCTGGTATTGGTTACGATGGAGGATGAAAACATATCCTTGCCCACGCATCAAATATTGATCCAGTCATTCGAGGTACCCTTCATCTTAGGGATTGAAAGAATGATCGTTACTACCAGGGATAACAAGACCGCTCGCCCCTCATCTCACGCCACCACCGCGTCTGTTTATAGATTTCCCCTTCCGCGCCACCAATCAAGATCCACCACTTCTTCATAAACCAATCCTGTGCCTCCCAGCTCCGTATATCCCACGGCGCGCCCGATCCCGTCGCCGCACTCCCACCACCCAGACTTGATCCCCAGCAAATCAGACCGTCGTTTTCGAGATCTTTGCACATCTCTTCCTCATCGACCATCGGCTCCTCAGCACAAGCGAGTTTGATGAGACGCTCTCGGAAAGTGGGGAAGGGAAGCACGTCAATGTATGGATGGTGTCTGTACATCAGCTGCGTGGCACAGGGTCGTAAGTGCGTCTTTACGTCCGGGAAATCGCCCAGGCACGCCGTCTTAGCAGTTGATTCCGAGACGGAGTCGCGGAAGAAAGGCGACTTGCCGCTGTCGCAGTTTAAACCTTCGAGAGAGAGTCCTAGAGACGATGCATTGGCTACGCACGCTGCGACGAATTGGACTTGCTTGATTCGGATGTTATTTCTGCGGATATCAGGTAGGGAGGCCACGGATTCTTTGTTGGTGTCTTGCAGTACCAATATTTTGTCCGTACGGAGTTGTGTACTATCGGTGGCACACCCTTCTCTATTGCCATGAGAGGTAGAGCAATCTACGTCTACCAAAGTCTCGTGTGAAAGCGCCTTCAGGCCAGCTTTCAAAATGCTCTGTAGGTCTATCTTCTTCTCCAAGATTTGAAGTCTCGTCTTTTCATCAGGAACTAAACCCTCTTGTTGAAGTAGCTGACCAATTATGCAATGCTGTTGGGAACTTTCAGGGGTCAGAGGCAGCCTTACTACGGGAAATGATTGAGGCTGGTCATCTGCACCGAATAAGCTACCGCGTGACTGCCCTGTTCTGCCAGATGTGCCTTCTCTGATCTCCGCGTCTGTAAAGGCTCGTAAATCAGAGTGCATTAAGGAGGCGTCATGAACACCATCTACATCTGGCGAAGCGTTGGTGCAAATGCTCATTCCAGGCTGGATATTTCGGCCATCCTTATTAGCGTGATCAATAAGGAAGCCATGTCTAGCCCCAGCTATGTCTTGGAGGACCTGCAAATTCCTTCTTTGACGTTCTCCTGACAGACATGAGATTAGCCTTGTAGTGATATGCCATTTCCCGCATACTTTGGCTTACGGTAATTTTTCTGTGCTCGCTTATTCTGCATCCGTCGTCGCTCGGAGATCTGGTTTTTGCGCCGCGTTTCTGTGGACATGCTTACGATCGTTGCGCTGAATGAAAGAGAGCTCTCCTAGCACACACAAATGATGTGGAGATGTTGCTCACCAGATCTTTCCTTGAGGTGACGTTGAGGGTGGGATGTTGCTCACGAGAGCATGCAGGAGTGCTGTGTAAGCAAGAGCTATGCCCCTTACCCCACACTTTGATCTAAGCCAATGACCAATCCGATTGGGTTTTAATTCTTCCATGCTATTACCTTGTTGACCTTGCTGACTCGTGATTGGAACCGACCGACGAAAATGAGTTCAGTGTCTTCGAACTCCTCGATTCCTCTGGCCTCTGCGTAGGAGAAGCATGGACGACCCTCCAAACCCACTCGTCGCGGCCAAGAAAACCTCTCGAGCTCATCACCATTTCTTGGGGTCTTTCTTTGACCGTTGCACAAATAGCAGAAGAGCGCATCCTCCGCTGGACGTTTGATGTCGTTAAACTCCCTGAGGCGAAGAGATTCGTGGAATGGCGTGGGCATGTTGAAGAAGTGCTGCAACTTTTATCGCCACCTAAGAAGAGTCTGAAGGAGTGGACGACATGGACGGGTGGGCATGGTCCTGGTGGAGAGGGTAAAGGGGGGGAGGGACAACAGAGCAACCTCCTGCGATGGCCTTTTTGAAGCGTTGTTTAAAGCGAAGGGCGGGAGCCGAGGCCGAAGTTTCTTTGGTCGACGGTGAATTTGATTCTTATTGGAAGAGATGGTGTACTTACTAGGCGTGTGGGTGTTGGGAGAGTCATATTTAGTGCTTGGCTGGGGCTGTGGCTGTTGAGTTCGCCGGCGGAGGTGTTGCTTAGTGGTTGGGCTTTGATCGCCAGATGGACGTGGCCGACTCGAAATACCGCGTTGCACGAGACGTTGCGACAGCCACCCTCGTCCAGGAGACGCTCATTCGCATCGCAGGCCGTATCACACCGCTGACTTTGTTCAACAGGAACTTCGCTGAGTACGTCCAGTGCGTTATCACGGCCACCTTGATCGCAGTCACTTTCATTGTGTTCGTGTGGTCCATCCTCTTGCACAAATTCAGCACCCGAACAGCTGGCTGCGTCGTATTACGCCTTGGCTTGTGTTGCTGGGCGCCTTCGTCTACGCCCTTCTGGTGTTCGTGTTGCGGATTTTTGTCGACATGGAGGAGCTCGCGGACCTCAGACTGGGTTTCGTATTGCCATGGAACTACCGCTGGATGATACCCGGACTAAGTTGATTGACCTGGTGGGGATTATGAGATCAGGGCGTTGGAACCGGTAGGAGAAGGGTGCGGACGTCAACGCTCAAGGTGGGAAGTACGGGCAATGCACAACCAGCTGGCATCAGAAAGGGATACGATTGCATCTCATAATACCCAAATCTTATGATTGAATCTGCCCGGTGATCATCCCTAGTAGACAGTGCATTGACAGTTCCGATGTGCGCCGTAGAAGCAATGAGTACAAGTAAAAAGGAAATAGCATTTCATAACTTGCTCTTCGGTCCACCAATATAGCTATTTCCCGTTCGCAACGCCACAATCGCCTCGCTCACCATATCCTCCACAATCGCTTTGGCTGGTTTGATGTCTGTGATGACGGCGGCAACTTGCCCCATCAAGAACGGCATGTCAACGTCCTTGTCGTCCTCGATATCCTTAACCATCGGTACAATCCCTCTATCCGTCAAGGCCTTAATCTTCTCCGGCTGATCCTCCCAGTTCTTAATATATTCGTTTATCTTGATCCTTAACGGCCTCCCGGACACGACCAATGTCCGCAGCGTATCGGTGAAGCCAGCACTGACCACACCTTCTTTGTGCATTCGGCTCGCACCACTTTCCTCCGCGGCAACGAAACGGGTGCCTACCCATACGCCGGCAGCACCCTGCATCAAACTGCTCGCCAGTCCCCTTCCGTCATATATCCCACCAGCCGCCACGACCAACGCCGTCTCGCCTGTCAGCGGGCTCTTATACTTCTTCGCAACATCCACTACCGCCGGTATCAAGATACTACTGGCAATATCTCCCGTATGCCCACCGCCCTCACCGCCCTGCGCACAGATGATGTCTACACCTGCTTGTAGCGCCTTCTCCGCGTGCTTTGGCGCACCCACCATGTTCATAACTAGAATGCCGGCTTCGTGAAGACGCTTAATTGTTCGATCTGGCGGCACTCCGACGGCGCTGATGAAGAGCTTTGCGCCGTTCTTGATCGTTACTTCGATCAGCTCGTCGAGCTGGCCGTGTGTGTAGTCGTGGTTTGTCTTGCGTGCGGAGCCGCCGACTTGGGGTAGAGCGAGGTCGACACCGAAAGGGAAGGATTTATCAGTCAGATGAGACTTGAGTTCGTCAATTATCTAGAAGGTTATGAGCAAGGCACCAAAAGATATTCTGCAAAGGACTGGTAGACTCACTTCTTGCAGCTGCTTGGGAGTATAGCCGAGTCCACCTATACAGCCCATGCCGCCTGCATTTGACACTGCAGCAGCGAGGGGTGCGCCTGACGTCCTAGCCATGCCCGCCAGGAGGATTGGATATTTGATGCCGAGTAGAGTGCATAATGGAGTTTGAATTGCTGGTGGAGGAGACATGATGAAAGATTAGGCGATGTCAATTGTACTCAAGAGAAAACCAGAAGGCAACCAAAAGAAAGTAGAGAAACTACGGAGGGAAACGCCGTGGCATACAATATGTTATTTGCCCCGCGATGGGCAGACTGAAAGGAAAAATGAAGCATTCGTGAAAGTGTGGAGAAGCCGGCTGCAGATGCGGCTATCTTGGGGGAAGCCGAGGCACAGCCTCTTCAGGTCCTCGTTGTGCTCAATTCGCGTATGATAGCCGTGTTCAGCATATGTAGGCGGAGATAAAACGATCTTGTACGATGCCTGCGAGAAATAGAATGAGCAGCATCTGTAAAGTTGCTCGGTGAAGTAGTGGGAGGAGGAAAAGGCCATGCTCAGAAAAGTGCCCGTGGAAAAATGTTATTCCCAGGTGTCACGGCGTACCTGTGGACTACCCCTTCCGGTTTAGCGAAGTCGTGAAGCCCCGCCGCGTCCGTCGAACTCGACCTCATCTGCCAGCTCGGCCTTCGCCCAGTATAAAGACGCAATCGTCCCCCGCCGCTTTCCAACAACTCTCTCCCTCCCTTTTGTCCCCTCACTCTTCACCTTCCTGCACCGCCCCACCCGGTCGTGCCTCAGGCCGCACTGAGCTCCACTTACTCCCTGCCCCCCCCCCCCCTCCCTCCTCCTCCCAACAGCACCGATACGACCCGGCCTATTGGCGGAGGGTAATCCTGAATGCTATAGGCACTCTTCCCAGGTACACCAAATCTGAGTGCCGGGTTATTTGGCGCCAAATGATTGGTCGAGAGGGTCCAATAGCCACGCCTGGTAATGTTGTTGAGGTAATCAATGTACTGAGCTTGCCCTTTTGCCGTGAAGGTCTCTTTAAGTGCCTCAAACGTCATCGGAGTGCCTGTTGAACATGAAGCGACGTTGAAGTTTGCTGAGTAGCTCTGGCAGGGCCATGGGTAGCCCCTACGCCAGCCAACAATGAACGAATAGATCTGAATTTCTGGGAAAAGGTCTGTAAGCCATAGTCGTTGATAATCCGAGTAGCAATCTCAGCGTCATTAAGAAGGATGTGGTGGAAGAGACGATTAACTGCCTCTGCAAGTGCATCTGAGACCTCACCAGCGAGCCTTTCACGGCGGTTTGCACTTGAAAGTAGCTAATTGATGCGGTGCGCTCAGGCAAGGCCTTGGTGCCGGCGTCAGCGTGTGTTAGCCCTACTGTCAGAATAGGCCACCGCAATGGTTATAATCATAGTGAGGTAGGGATGGATGATCGAGGGCCTAAATGAGTAACGTCTTTGATTTCAATTTCCTGCTCGTCGATTGCCGAAACCATCTTGGTTCGATGAATGTCTCCACAAAGAACATAACTTTAGTACTAATGTGTCGGTATTCTGCCCATGGCAGTTTCCTATCACTTAGCATACCCTTCGTAGCGTCTCCAATCACGGAAATATCTCGCCCCGAAGTGATTTGTCAACATCTCACACCTCTGCTCCATCGTGGATGCCATTCTCAGCCTTCCAATGTCTTCTGGGACTTTGTCTTCACCAATCTCGTTCTGAAACTCTGCGATCAACACTCCGCCATCGTCTGGCCAACCGACAAATACCTCTTTCAACTCTTGATCTGTTGGCTCATCCGCCGTTCCATCAGAAGCCGCAGTACGCATTGACCTTTCCTCACTTGACCACCACTTTCCACCAATTTTTAAGAGTGCGGTGCAGAACTTGTCTTCTTCGTCCTGATCGGCACACCTCTTTGCAGGAGGATCAAACCTGTTGAAACCAAGGTATTCTAGCTCCACAGCATCAGCACATCTGCGGATGATGACACCGCCCTTCGACGGCCATCCATACACAGTGCACCCATAAGTCCCAAAGACAGCGCGGCGGGTGGGATCGCGGCGGATAGGCGCGGGAGCGATGTGACGGCGTCGGCGTCTTGAGCCAGCTTTAGCTTCAGCTTCAGCTTCTGAAGTATATACAGCCGGTGACATTGCTCGGCGGACCCTTAGTCTGCAGATCTGGATGTATGCAAGAGCTGTTCAAGCGTAGGAGTAAGAAACAGAAGCCGATAGTAAGACGATAGTTGACTCACCAATAACGAGCAGCAGAATCAGAACAAGATACACACCTATGAGTGGATGCACGTTTATGAGATGCACGCTATAAGATACACGCCCATGTGGAAGATGCACGCCTATAAGATACACGCCCATGTATAAGGTGCACGCTACGAGGTAAACGCCTGTGAGACACGTCGCCGAGGTATACGCCGCGGACATTGTGGGAACGACGCCGAAAACAGCGTCAAAAGCCGCTGTTTTCTGCCACATTCCCACAAGATAGGCAGCTACTGCTGCTTCAAAATTCGTGCTGCTTTCAAAACAGCAGGTAAGCCGACAGAGGCTAAGAGCAAGCCTATCTTTAGTTGGATCGGGCGTTCCGCCAAGACATGATATCGTAAGCCGAGCCTAGCTTTCTCTAATGCGCTGCGTTGCTCATTAATCTCATCATGCCGTGTACAGCAGCTCCACGAAGCGCGCCAAAACACTTCTTACCCTTTTACGACTTACTATGTCCCAGCCCATGATGTGGGGCACTTGGCCCCTTGTGGCCGACTTGAATAACGAGTCTGTGGGTTCTGGGCCAGCTCTGTCAGATCCATTAGGATGTCAGACTTCTACCGGAGACAGCGAGGAAGGTTCTAAGAGACGTGCTGCTTGCGACGAGTGTCGTATGTATCATATCACAGAGTAGCCTAGTAAGGATGCTGAGATTGTACAGGAAAGCGCAAGCTGAAATGCTCTGGAAACCTGACTGGGTGCGCTAGATGCGTCAAGCAAAACTTAATCTGCTATTACTCGCAGCAGAAGCAGATGGGTCGACCTCGAAAGAGGCAGAAACTCTCCAACTCGGAAGAAAACCTTACAGACCCAGCTTCGGATTTGCAGCCCCAATTCTCGCTGCGCCAAACCTCTCCGAATGCTCCTGATCAAGCCATTCGAGGCAAGGACAGATACGCAGTTCCTTGCCCCGTTGTTTATTCCCAGTACATGAAGACACATCAATTGGCTCCTCAGCCCTCATACCCGACGGAAGAAGGACTATGGGAGCCACAGAATGCTCAGAGCCACAATAATGATTCCGACACAACCCCATCTTCAGATTCGCCTCCTACACCCTATCTCTCCTACCCCACATCAATGGAAATGTGGCCCGACTATTCCACCATGTCTCAACTTCCTGTAATGGTGGCCGACAGCCAAAAGCCTCCTTCCGAAGCCTCGGACCCTATCTCCAACGCATCCTTCGAGTCCCTCACCACACTTCCCTCTGTCCCCGCATGCCCTTGCCTCCCGAACCTCTACCTTACTCTCTCTACACTCTCGACAGGATCTACCTTCCCTATCTCAAACCATACAATCGATTCACTCCTGACCGCCACCCGCACCGCACATGCCGTCCTCTACTGCGCAGTCTGCCCAAAGAAATTCCAATCCGGCGTACAGAATGTCATGCTCCTCGGGACGCTCCTGACAGTGATCGCCGACGGCTGGAATCGTGTTCGTCTCGCACCCGCGTTGGAACTTAAAAAGGGCTTCAGCAGCCCCTTCCCAGGCAAAAACATCCCTGACCTACCGCTCTCCCCACAAGAATCTCTCTCCTGGCGTCTCTTCGCACACAACCTCGTCCGAGCCCATGTCTTTGGCGACGCAATATCTCCTAATCCATTCACTCTCCCTGATGGCACGAGCTCGTACTCCTCCTGTCCCTTCAATTGCCCCAAGGGCATACCAATAACGCTCTCGTACCTAGTCCAAGCGATGAAAAGACGCCAAAAGACCTGGCACGACATGCACGACGACACGGGCGAGTTCCCGCCGAGGATGCCCATCTCGGAATTCCAAGGGCATGTCACACACATGAGTATGGCCGAGAAGCACGATCTGGAGCTGGAGCGGGATGGACACTTGTGCATTAAAATTGTCAACTCAGCAGCAATGGCCGTGCGTGGGTTGGATCATCCACCGCCGACGTGCGGGGATCTGGGTCTCGAGGGGTATGAGCATCGGGAGGACTGTCAGGTTTGCGATGGCGTGGCTGGGAGTCAACTTGTGGCCGGGGACCCCCTGCCAGCGCTTAGGTCGTAAGGGGTGCTTGTTCCTTCGACAATGGCGGGATTAGTAGCGACGGCGAAGACGAGGCGTTGGGAGGGATTTAAATGTTCGCTTCTCTGCTGGAAAATGGCCAATTAAGCTCGTTAATCACGATGTAGACGCATATCTGTTTGGTTGTGGTATACTGAATCATTCCTTCACACACACACACATAAACAGGGACCACAGTGTGCATCGTTTGATTTTCAAAATTTGAATGAATTGATCAGGTTGGCGGTTTCTTAGACCCAGTACCAGTACTGAGAACCAACTACCAACGCCAGTATCGTGCGAGCAAAATGCAGGTGCGAAAACTCAGACCTGCTCTTCATTGTTACTTCTAGGATTCCCGAAGTCCCATCTCGTCCAAATGCCTTAGATGTGCACATAGTGGCCTGCGCGGACCAGAACCAACGCCGATTGCGCTATGCTATGCCAAGTCATGTCAATGCGATATGCCGTCCAATTCCTGTTCTTTCATTCATTGCTTGACTTCCAATTTCATTCTAAGAGATGTCTATCAGCTCAAGTGCATAGCGACGGCTTCTTTCGGGATGACACCCTGAGCGATGAAGATATCGACTAGCCCTTGTAGCGGCTCCATATCCTTCTTTGGCAGGAGATCATAGTACATTGAAACAGTCATAAAGTGTACGAAGCAGCTGTTGAGCTCCAGGTGGCGATTGATGTGCCAAAAAGGATTGTCCCAATGGTTGTGGTATAGATGGGCATAGCATCGGAACATCTGCTTGATGATGCTCTTGACATCCGAGTGGTAGTGTGGAGGGAAACCCGACGATTTGCCCACCCACTCATTTTGGTTGTGGATACCAGATAGTTGCGATAGTGATTGATTGAGGTTGGTTGGCCCAGCGGCTATCGGGGTAGATGCTGAATTAGGCATAGTAGATGTGTCGCCTGAGGCGAAGGCTGTGCTTGAGATGGAAGTTGGTGGGTCTGTCGGAAAGACGACTGGGTCGTGAATTTTGCCGACAATCCATTTCTGGACTCGGGTGATGTAGGCTGGCGCGGGTATTTTTGCAGGTCGCCCTCCTTCAAGCCATGTGTATGTAAGTCTGATTGGGACGGGTTAGCTTATTCTGGTCGTATAGGAAGATTGGCTGGGCGCTGTACCGTCCAGCCGACATGGTCGGGCATTCCTTCTCATTGCATATGGCAAGCCCCGTATTTGTGTCGACTTCTTGAATGACCTGAATCATGCCGACGAGCAGTCGATTCATCTCAACCACTGCTTCAAATCAGCAATACGCTGTGTGGTCCGGTATATTTACTCACATTGATGCGCAAGCCATTCACCTAGCTCGACATTCTTTGGCTGAGCAGCGAGTGTGAGGAAATTGCCTTTAACAGAGCATTTGGCATATTTCTCGTTGAAGAATTTCTTATTCGAGCCCTCGCTATATGTGTTCTCATAGCTCAAAATTGATGAGACGGACGGAGAATTGAGCAATGTTGGCATATCAGGGACACTGGAGGTTGGCGATGGCGCTGGTGATCCGTTCATCGCGGCCTTCAAGTTCTGAGTGCTCTTGGTATTGGCCCTGCCGAAGCCCTGCCGTCTGGAGATTGACACGTTTGGGTCAGCCAATGTAGCTTTGATAGAAACGAAAACGACGTTAAAAAGAGCCGATGAGCATGCTCCTGCAAGACAGTAGAGGCTTTGGCGGAGTGTTGTCTCAGGTTGTCCGCAGCCAAACGTGCCAGACAAAAATAAGACAAAGTTCAAGGGAGCGCTTGAGTGAGGAATTGGAGATTTGACATACACGCTCTGGAAGAAAGTCGCCATAGCTGCCGACCTAGTGCAGACAAAACAAATCCCCTCAGCCTAGGTTCGAGAGATCTACAAAGCACTGTTGATACGCAATGACAGAGGCCCGGGCGACAGGAACTGTCTGGTAGCGAGTCTCCGGAAAGCAATATCGGCACCCTGGCTTTTGGAAGGAGCTCTGCGCCCTCTGGCGCTAGTTGAACTCCTTTCTCGGTCTGTGCCGCTGAAGGGTCCACCCAGTTAGAATAATTCTCCGAGAACGCTGGCACAAAAAACGCTGCGGGTATTTATACCACTAAACTGTGTTTGTTGGAGTGCCGACCGTGTGCAACGGTCGTAGCATAGACATCGTGAACAAGCTGCGAACGCCGCAACGCCCTTCTCACATCCACCTCCCTCGAAGTCCATCATGGCTTCCGCCACTGTTGACAGCCCTCTCGCGCACTCACCGAGCCAGTCACGCAGCTTCAACAGTGACCAGGAACAAGATGATGCAGATCTATTCGGGGACGAAGATGCAGGTGATGCCCCTGTCAGTCATCGGAAACTGGACGATTCAGAGCTCGACTCTGGGGACGATATAGGGAGGAATGACAGGCTGGAAGACGGTGCTGAAGATACGCAAGACTTCGATGACCGCCACTCATACTCAACGAAGAAATTTCTCCCAAGGACAATTGGCCGGCTTCGGGCACCAGAAGCTGACAATGAGGAGGTAAGTTGTGTGCAATTGGCTCAATTCCGACGCGAGGCTGATCGTTTGCCCAGCTGTATCTTCTAAATATGCCCCCTTTTCTCGGTCTTCAGCAGAAGAACTTCGACCCAGACACCTACAAGCCACCAACAGAACCTCATGATGGAGGCGATCCAGCCAAGGGCAAATTCTCTCCGTTCTCAGTTGCGGCTTCCACGATCCACTGGCGACGTGACCCTCAAGATCCAAACAAGCTACAGTCAAACTCGCGGATCATTCGCTGGTCTGACGGGTCTTTGACCTTGCAAATTGCTTCGTCCCCGAAAGACCAATACCGTATCTCCACTACAGCGCTCCGACAGACATTTGGCAAAAGGAACAAGCCCCAAGCACCCGGTGACTACGACCCCAGTCGCGACGCGAACGCGTATCTCAGCGCACCACACACCAGCAGCAATCTTCTTCAAATCATAGCCCCCCTGAGCGCGGCCATGAGGATTCTACCTACCGGAAGCCAGACCGACGAGTCAGTCCTACGATTACAGAACTCTCTAGCGGCCGCTCAAGCTAGTCACGATCCCTTTGCAGCGATCAAGAATATCAAAGAGGACCCAGAGATGGCGAAGAAAGCTGCCGAAGCGGCGGAGAAAGACATCGCTCGGCAGAAACGAAGAAAAGAGGCGGAATTAGAGAGACAGTACACACGCCGGGACAAGGTTCTTGGCCGGGGTGGTCTGGGTCGTGGCGTTGGACTTTCTGTTGCAGGTCTCGAAGACGAAGATGGGATGCCGACTACAGCGAGACCAAAGAAGACGAAGCGAAAGATTAATCGCAGGGGAGACATCTATAGCGATGACGAGGACGAGGGATATCCAAGGGGCAGGACGAAGGAGGATGAATATGACTTGGACGATGCGTTCATGGCAGCTAGTGATGAGGAGCCGGAGATTTACGAGGACGAAGATGCGCCAGGCGAGGAAGATGATCCGGATGTGGATGATCTGGAAATTGAAGGAAGGGAGATGGTAGTCCAGGGAAAGACGAGAGGAGACGCTGGAAGGGAGAAGGAAGTTACGCCGAAGCGGATAGCCGACGATGAAGCCGTACCCAGCGCGGCGGGTAGTCCACATGCCGGACGGAAGAAGAGGCGTGTCATTGATGACGACGATGATGATGAGTAGAGATGAGCGCGCCGGGTTCACACTTGTTGACGTGCCTTGGAATAGCATAGCCTGCTATGCCATCGTCATCGTAGTCTCTGACAAAGTGTCTTCTTAGCGACCCCTTGCCAGGGGCCAGTTCATACATGGAAGTGACAATCTTCTCGACTTACAGAACGGAGACCGGAAATCAAGTTTCTAGCGTATATCTACCCTTCACTAACTCCACGACCGCTCGTGACCGGCGAGGTGTACCTTCTATGTGAAAATAGAGAATAATGAGACTACTGAGGAGACGATTTTGACAGCCTCTATCGAATAGCTGAGCCGACTTCGGAAGCCTTTATCGGTAACACTAGGGAGAGATACATTCCGGAATACAAGAGAGACTCGATCCTCTGTCTGGTAGAGGATTCGCTTCGATAGTACCAACGGTTAGATTGGTACCAAATCGCATTGGATGCAGATGGACGAATCGGAGTGGCTTCCTAGTTATAAAAGTGTGTACCGGCGTCGGAGAGGTGGGAACTGACCTTTTGTCTACCCTCCCGCTGGATGGGGCTGGATGGGAATCAGTGACTCATAAGAAGTTTTGCCTCCACGTCGGCGAGGAGTTTTCAGCATAAATTGCTAATCTGAACCTTGCTGTAAGGTATCCCTCGTACCAACAATTGTCTTCGTCTCCACTTATAGCGCAAGCTCTCACCAAATGCCTAGCAGTATACGAAAGCATTCCTGGATTTTGAGCTGCAGCAATTGACATGAAGTGGTCAACTTTCAACAGCGCGCTCAGACGCTGAGGTCTTCCGGGGATGAAGTTCTGCATACCTTCTCTAAATCCTGTATGTTTCTGCTAACAATGTCAGGCACGGCTCAGTAGTGCACCAAGCCTACATCGCCCCGCCGACCTCTGCAGTGTCAATACTGAATGCGAAGGCGGAAGCGCCTGGTTAGCAGGAAGTCGTCGCTAACTCAGTCACGCCTTATGCTGAGAATCAGTGCTGTTCGACATTTCAACGCACTTTGCTTAATTTGGGTCTCAAGCTTAAATACCGCTTCCATAAGTCCTCCCAGCTTCAGAGCAGTGTATGCTTCCATGGCAAGCACAAGCCTAACCAGCTGTGGCGGAGTCTGCTGCCTCATTGCCTCCGGTGATGTGGTTTCAACAACGCGATTCCGCTCCGACAACGACTCAAAAATGGCTACCGGCCATACCTGTTGCTTAGCCTTCAAAACCACAGCGCTGAGTGTGGGGAAGTTCCTACGAGGTGCTTGTTGTTCGCCCAAAGGAGTATGTGGCCTAGCCATTTATTCGTTGTCACTGCTGATTGTTGAGCTTCAATTTGCGATCGATGATCCAACTTGACTAGTAGGAAGTCTTAGTTAATGATGCAAACGTCACTTCTTGCGCAATAACATTGCGCTTCGAATAGCTTGCGCATGTTGCTCAGACATTCAAATCCCTCTCTTCGTCCTGTCTGGAATTTTGAAGCCCAACTGCGATTACGTCGACATAACGTACCAAGCTGGGTAAAGAATCTGCCCTTTCCAAACAGCATTTACATGTAAGACGTCAGCCACCAGCCACGCAATCACCAAGAGAGGCGCCATCGCTGAGGTGACCCCATTAACGCTAGGGCTTCAAAACAGGTCCGATTTGAATAAGAGTCAAAAGTCAAGCCTGCACTCGGGAATAAAAAAGCCCACCATGTCAGATTGAAGCTCATCTGCCTACAACCTTGGATCATTGCGACGGTGGTGAGACAAACGTACCAGAACGCAAGCAGCGAGAGGGATATGCCAGCGAGTGGGCCGGCCACGAGAAGTGGATAGATTGGTAAAATCCATGCGGGAAGGAACTATTTGGGATATCCGCGGTCGCTCCGTGATGAAAAGCGTATGATACCCGAACATAGCAACTAGTAAAACTAGACCCCTGTAAAGTCAGAAGCAGACCTCGAGCGCCTTGATAAGCCAAGGTCCGCAAGAGGGTACGCCATAGATATTTACACCCTAGAGAATGAGGCTGATGGAGATCTAGAAGGCGCCGAAGAAAAACGACTCGACAAGGTGGTGGAAAGACCTGGGCAACGCGCGGCACGAAGATGATGCGGAGTGTGATCAGGAGCGAGAAAGAGATGAAGAAGACTAAGTCGAGGATGTAGACGATTTTTCCGATGGTGAACAGACAATCTGGTACAGGACCACTGCGAGAGAGCCGGCAGCCATGGTTGTGAAGAACCAGGCCCAAGTGAAATGCTCAAGGCGTTTTCGGAGGCCGGCACTTTATTGACGGCGGGCACCTTCTTTCCGTTGACCGTGACGCACCCTCGTCATCCATTTGGGTGGTAATTTTCCACGCAAATGCGTCAACAATGCTCATTCAACATCTATCGAATAAGAATTGTTGAGACCTTGAGAATATGCCTTCGAGATATTTTAGCCCAAATTGAGACAATCAGCAAGTATCGCAGCGAAAGTAAGAAATCGATAATGTGCAGCGGGACACAGCTGTGAGCAACGGTCGCCCCCGTCTGAGGTACAACACCAAGCAAATGAACGTATTTATAGGAAATGCTATGGGAGATTGATGGAAATTTACTCCCACTATCGGCCCACATGCTGTCCAAAGACCATTGTAGTTTGAACAAGACTTCAGTGATGAAGCCGTTCCTTCATGCCCAAGCTCTTCAAATCGATGAAGCTGAAAGCAGAGTGATGGAATTTTAAGCGTGTGTCCAAGAAAAAGTCAATCTGTCGACATAGCACCCTCTTCTATTGGGCCACGCGGGGGACGCGGAAGCTCCACGTAGCGAACGACTAAAATAAGACACCTATGCTGATCGGCTGCCCCCTTTTTCGATGCAGTGATTGGTAGGAAATGCGAGAGTGGCTACTAATAGTAAGAAAACTGTGATTGCCTGTGGTTGTGCCCCATCACCTGTAATCAGCAGCCGCCGGCGCCATACGGAAGTCCCGGAAAAATCACCCTAAACCAGAGGACCATTGAATCTAAGGCTACTTGTGATTGCAAGAGCATGCCCCCTACATCGTGTGGTTGATGGGGACCTTCGGGATAAGATTGAACTGCCTTAAATTTTTGAACGCTACAAACTCCCATTCTTCAGAGGTAAATTATGTCATTAAGGCAAGGAAAGAAAATTGCGTACATCTACCAGGTATTGGGACTTTGTAGAGCTCGACAAACATCCTTCGTGGAAGTATACCCAGAGAATGAAACGACCTCGAACAATTGTACATTTCAAAGATAACCAGACCACGCAGATCTGGGGCTCATATGCCTGTACGGTAAAACCTCATATATGCACCATTCATCGCAGTCAAGCACGATCAGTAGTGGCCATGTTGGTGGTGGCTGTCACCGAGACCTCTCTTAACGTTGTGGCTTAGATATCTCTTTGATGCCCTCTCTGATCGTCGGACGACGTCTTCCGACTCACTGCGGACCTTGAGACCCGAGTCAGCGCCCAGAAGTTGGTATGGCGCAGTAGCAGCGTAGGTCTTGTAATTGTTGCATTGGTTTTGGAACGAAGGGGTCAGAGCGTAACTGGCGGCTGGGATGTCGTCTGGGCGCTCCAAGAACTGCATAGAGAGACCACCCGACGCGTGCCACGCGATGTGGCAGTGCATGAGCCATGCACCTGGGTTGTCGGTCTCGAAACCAATAACAGTATAACCTTGGCCAGCCAACATGGCAGTATCGCGACGTGCTGGGCTGTCGAAGTTGAGTGAGCTGACCAAGCTAGGGGTGAATGGGCCTTGGCCTTGGCCGAGCAGACAGAAATCGTGGCCGTGCAAGTGCAAGGGATGGGGCGCGAAAAACTCGTTCTGGATGACAAAGTAGACCCATGTGTTCTTCTGTGAAATAATAGCAACGTTCTCGGCGGCGGAGAAGGTGGTGTTGGCGCTAGCGCTCATGTTGGCTGACTTGGCGAGTTGCTCAAGAGTTGGGAGGCTGGGGTCGATGTCCATAGTGTTGCCATTCAAGTACCAGCGGAAGACGGCACCATCATCGGCAGTAGCAACGGTGCTAAGCTCACCAGCTGGGATAGTAGAAGCTTGGGCAGCGAAAGCGCTGGAAGAACCAGCAGCAACAGTGACGACAGGGACGAGATTCGAGATGTCCTCATCCTGGCAGATACCAGCAACGTCGCCGGGAGAGAAGCTGGGGCTCGTGGTTGGGAGAGCATCAGAAGCACCCGAGTACTTGATGATACCGTTGGCGAGACCGAAAGCAGTATTGTCGCAAGTCGACGGGCAAGCACCCTGGGTGGCGGCACGGAGGAAATAAGAGCCAACGGCCTGGTTCGCCTCGATAATGACATCGTAACGCTGACCAAGGGAGATATCGATAAAGTCAGTCTGATATGGCTGAATGGGGACAAAGTCCGAGGCTGCGAAGACAGTTAGCCTTGGGTCTCAAGATCTGAACCAGCTATGACAACACATACCGATAACTGTCATCGTGTGGTTATCGATACCAACTCTCCATCCAGACTGAGCAGCAGTGTTAGCAAAGCGGAAGAGATACTTCTTGCCTGCCTCGATTTCCCACGTTGTGTGCGTGCCGGCAGAGAGATCAGGCTTCGTGTTTTTGCCGTTAAGGAGGTAGTTGGATGTACCCAATGGGCCGTTGTGGGAAATTACGTCGTATTCCTCAGCAGCCGTAACATTGAAGCTAGTTACATGTCAGTTCCAGAATATGCCATAGAGATACGAAATACTCACAGATCGCTGATCAGGACACTTCCCATATCCACATCGTAATCGGCGCTGGTAGGTCCCTTGATGATAATGGGACCTTGAATACCATCGGCGTACTGGGTAATGAAATGACTGTGATACCAGGAGGAGCCGTGGGAACTGGCAACCCATTGGTAGACACGGGAATCACCTGGTGCCAAACCGCACTCGGTAACACCTGGAACACCATCTTGGTCGTTGGTACCGAGTTGACGGACGCCGTGCCAGTGGATGGTGGTCGCATTGTCGGTCAATGCGTTGTGAACAGTAACCTTGACAGTATCACCCCAGTTGCACACAATAGCGGGTCCTGGAATTTGACCATTGACGGCGAGAGCAGGTCTTGGCGTTCCCTCATAGTCCCATTCAATGCTCGAGATGGTAAAATCGTACTCGCAAACAGCACCAGTGTTTGGAACGGTCGTGTAGGTATTAGTGTTGATGTCGAGTCCGTAGCACCATGAACCTCTGTTACCTGGCGAGTTGCAGCTGTTGTCGGGGATAGGGGTCTGGGATACCGTGCTTGGGCTGACTGTGCCAGAGGCCCAGACTGACCATGACTTTGTAATCTGAGAGATGGTGGAAGGATAAACACCAGTGGTGATGGTGCTGATGAAGCCGCTGTTTGTGCCGTATGGCTTGACCGGATCCGCACTCCCCCAGCCGCCAGCAGCTGCTGTAGTAACAGTTGCCGCTTTGGCAGATGATGCGGTTGACCAGGGGGCTACTGCGCCATCAGCGCAACTTGGGAAACCCCAGCTGTCTCCATTGAAAGCATAGCTCTTGCAAGCGCCACAAGTTGCGGCAACGGCCTCGAATACAGTGGTGGTTGTGGGTGTGCTGACTGTGACAGTCCAAGTAGGGTCTGCACTCCAGGTGCCCCAAGTTGTGGAGCTAGATGTCTTGTCCGGGTCGGCGCTCCAGGTGCCCCAAGTTGTAGAAGTGTTGGTCGGGTCGGCGCTCCAGGTGCCCCAGGTTGTAGAAGTGCTGGTCGGGTCGGCGCTCCAGGTACCCCAGGTTGTAGAAGTGCTGGTCGGATCTGCGCTCCAGGTGCTGCTGGATACCTTCGTTGGGTCTGCGCTCCAGCTACTCCAACCAGAGCTCGCGCCGAGACCCAAGCCACTAGTTGCTGAGTTGCAGGTTGAGCTCGTGCAGGTGCCGAAGCCACTGCCAAAGCTGTAGGTGCCGTCCGCGAGGGCCTCTGCGCCGAGGCTCAAGGCGACGGCGGTTGTTAACTTCATGTTGATTATCGAGAATATACGTTATCAGAAGAGAGTGGCAGGAGTTATTGTCCTCCTGGACAGAATAAACGAGGGTGGTAGGGCCTGACTCCTAAAAAGAATGTACGAGACGTGAAATCTCCTAAGAATTGACTGCAAAGCACTCGAAGGAAAGAGAATAACAAAGATCAAATAGGCGGAGGGGAGCGCTATTGCTTTTGAGCCTCGTTGGTCGGCGCCTGGGCACTCCATGTAATCAAATTTGGGGAGCAGGCCCCTTTACGGAATAGGTCTAGCGAGGATCCTTCAGTGTCAGCTAATGTAGGCACCATATGATTAGGCTGAGCCTGTAGCGGCATGTCTGGCCCGAGGCAAGGTGCCAGAGCCCAGGGGAAGCCCAGTGGCATGGAATTGCAGCTGATCGAAATTGGACAAGTGGAGGCTGTTAAAGGGTCAAGCTTTCTGCAAAGGGAGCCAAGGCCCGTAAGATGGTCGTTGGCGCGGAGCTTAATAGGCCTGCCGAGCAAACCAATTTCACGCGTCTCCTCCGGGACCTCATGAAGATCAACCATCACAGCACTGGCGGAGAGGGTTAGCAGTGAACATGGAGATCTCTCTTTCATGCTGCACACAGGGCCATGCTGCAGACCTAGAAATGGTAAAGAAGCGGACTGCAATGCCTGTTCCAGGTGACGAGAGTGGCTGGCAGACAAAAATCTCGATGCTAGACTCCTGTCGCTTGGGCACTCGTTTCTTTGTGGCCAATTCGGAGATTAACGAGCAATTAGACGTTACCGCAGTTGGTCTATTTTGGCCGGGCCCCTTGTTTGAGGCTGGTAACATTTCCAATGAGATGAGCTGCCAAGAAGCAATCCCGGCATCGCACACGCTAGTCAGGGGAAAACGTGTTCAATCCTCGCTTTTTTAAACCTTGAATCTGTCGTCAAAATCTGCAGAGGAACAGTAGCATCTACCGTTGGTCATCCCTGGAATACGATGGAAGAGCAGCTCTGGGTGTCAAGCTCTCCATCCTTTCAATCTGCATTTGGTTTTCGCCGCATCCATTTAGCTCGAGCAAAGACATGCCGTGTAACTCTTCAAACAATACAATGAGTGCAGCTGTGCATTCTGCAGAGCGTGCTAGACATCGCTATTGGTTACATCAGACGAGATCAGATAATCCATTGTTTTGGTAATGAACCCAGAAGGCAGTTATGGCGCCTGGCCAGGCTGGCGGCCTTTGCACTAAGTACCGAACTTTCGTCACCAGCCCGCCCAGTAGAGTCAGCTCTTCCGGCGGTGGTATCCTTGCCCTAAATTTTAAGACCTCGTTTCACTTCCCACCCAACCATGTGACCCGTGATTTGGAACGAAGAAAAGCAAAAACAAAACAGACAGGGAGGTCGATGAAAATAGAATGATCGTCATGGCTTGCGGAGAGTGGCTACCTCTCTCGCCCTCTAGAGCTAGTCATTTCCGCAAGCCCCGATGCCTCAATACCCATTTGGCGGACTAGTACGTAATAGCAAATGTGCCTGCGTTGGGGCCAGTTGCAGAACTCTCCCTATCAACGTGCGTCCACGCTGCCGCCGTACCAGTACCGAGAGAGGTACTATAATAATGCCACGCTCAGCCTGCAATTTCCAGGTTTCAAGCCTTGCGCCTTACGCTATCTGATCACCTCTCAACGCCTCAGGCCAACACGACTGAACGTGGAAGGAATCTAGATCTCGGCCAGTCATTGGCTTTTTCGGCGAGTTGAAGCTATTTCTGACGTGCAGGATGGTTCTTCATTTGATGGGGGATTGCTAAACCATATACTTCATACCACGTGCTCCGGTTTATCGTATGCAAGTGGTTGGCCAAGCTTGTAAACTATGCCAGAAGGACGCTCTTGGGGTATCATGAAAGCAATCGAAACTCCGCGATCCCAAACTGCTGGCAATGGTAGGACAATTTTCAAAAAGCAAAAAGTCGCCGCATCTTTGGACATCGCTCCAACGAGTCCTCACCGCCTTATCACAGGTCGGGAAACGGGTCGAATTCGTCAAATGCGTCCTTGAATGCGTCCCTGTCTCGTTCCTCTTCCTTTTCTGTTTGCTCCGTGTTTCTCCAATCCGACCGATGTTCCATCTTTAGTATTTTGGCCATCACTTTCCGCCCAAACTGAAGGTCGAATTTCTGATCCGAGGGCAGCGGGAAGAACATCGATTTCTCCACCCCATCTCCCGTTTCTGCGCCACTCACCTGATCCGCCGCTGCAACGGGGTTACTGGCTGGGGATGACGGTCTCCAGATCCAGACTCGGAAGTAATCGCTCTTCTGTTTCAACACCTTTTCTGGGTCGCATGCCTGAAAAAGAGGGTACTCGTTGCTTTCCCTGTCTAGCTTGAAAGCCGCCTCGACGAGACCACTGGCGACGTGCTCAGCAGGCACAGGACAGAATTGCCAGTGTTGGTGGCGCACTCGTGAGCGGTTTGCTTCCCAGCATACAGCTCCGAAGCTGCCTGCGCCTTTCCTTTGCATCATTTTGTAAAGTGCCTTTCGATAGGCCTTGACTTCATCATACTCAGCAGTCGCTTCTGCGTCTGCACGTACCCTGGCCAGATCTTCTTCTTGAGTATGAAGAGTTGGAATGATCAATATGTGACCTGGAAAGCCAAGTGATGGAAAAGTGTCACGGAGAGGAAGCGGGCCTTTTGGGACCGTCAGATATGCCAATGTCCCGATAGCTGCTACAAGATGCTGCCGAAAGCCCGGGTCAGTCATGCAAAAGAAGCAACCTGCAAGTCCTTCGGCAGCTCGCTGGCGTTGACGCTTATGAGGCCGCTGGTCATTGCTCCCGTCGTTGTAGCGTGAATACACCTGCTGTTGACCTTCGAGAGCCCGCCTTTTTCTTGACTCCGACAGCAGCAGTTGAGCGAATGGTGATGCTGTTAGATTCTGAGGCTCCGGTGGCTTGGTTGAAGGATCCAACTTAAAACCCGAATGCCACTTGAGCTCCTTTGAAGATTTTGCAAACGACGCTAGGCTCTCAAAGAAGACGATTGATTTGTGGTCCGTCGACTCGTAATCTGCTGGCTGTTCAAATGGTTCTCTTTTGAACCATGATTCTGGGGAACTGGAGAAGTGATAGCGTGGCTTCAAGGTAGCACACAAGTCCGAGATGCAACGTTGGCCTTCAATGGATCGGATGTTGTCAGAAATCTGCGCATGAGAACCGTTCAAGATTCCTTGCGGGAACTGGTTGGTAATGAGAATGTCTGCTGAATGTGCTCCATGCAGCCCACGGGCATCTGCGACCGTGTAGTGTGGACTGTATTTGTTCAGAGGACCAGGGTCCGCGGATGCAGTCTCTCCCATCATCGTACCGCCAAGACAGGCGATTCTGATGCCCTCGGATGTCTTCATCATCCCCTTTCGCCCTAGGAAAATCAGATTTGAGCAAACCTCGTCCGTGATCTCTAGCTTTTCAATGACAGGCTCAGGCAGTGGGTTATTTCCAACCGAGAAATATGTCGGCAGTGGGACAACGAGTGAGCCATTGAGGAGAGCATTGATTTGCTCCGACTCGTCCTCTCTCGATCCATCGCCAAACAGATCGCCGACCACAACCGCGAACGAGCACTTCGACTGAGCCTGTGCCTTTGCAAGTTTTGCGAACGCTCCCCTCAAGTTTCCGTCGATTGATCCAACAGCGATTCTGGAAATCGGTCAGCAGGCATTCCTATTGACTCAAATCCTCATGTCAAGCTAAGACAAAGAGTAAGATGATAACCTTCCAATAGATGAGGGCTCTTGGGCACCGCCAGCCTTTGGTTAAACACAAGATTGATTTTCTTGTAGCACGACTTACATTGTAGTCGCCATTCCTTATTTGTGCGAGTTTCCTTCTCACCGAAAGTAATGATTATGGTATGACCGTTGAGCAATATGCAAAATGCAGTGCAGATAGTTGTGAACAAAATATGAAAGGTTTCAAAATGGTTTGACAATGAAAGACGATGTCAGGGATAATCTCTGTAGGAAACAGTGTTCTGATCCATGTAAAGATATCTCGCTGGATTGGGTGACTTGAAAATGTGGTAAGTTTTGCAATTGAGAAATACTTCCACTCGGTCAAATCCATGAGCAGATCCCGCTGGCAATCCACATTTGGGACTAAGTTTGAATTGCCAAGCGCGAAATCTTGGCACCACATCACCGCAGAGTGCGGAAGATTTCCCAAAAATTTGGTTCGCCCTTGTGGACCTGCGCAGCTAACCAAATGCGAGGGTATTGCTATCAAACACGATGACAGTGGTGAAGACGACTGCTTCTTCGCCAGGCAATGTGTCTGTTGTTCCAGCGAGAATAAAGAAGGCCGCCAAAACTGCGACCACCAAAGCACACCGTTTCGAACCTTTCTCGAAACGCATATCAAGGCTGAAGATCGACCCTCTTCACCGAGTCACCCGGGAACGCCCAGTAGAGCAAGATGCCGCGCTGTCGATATCTCACTTCCGAAATGCTCTAAGTCACTGGAACGAGTTCAACCTATCACAGAACTTCACCGAGTTTTCGTGCAAGGTCAATTTACTATCCGAGAGCCTACCTCAACTCCTACATCATGCGGACACTATACACAGCTTGCTGGTGGCATACATAGAAAAAAGAGACGAGCTTTCGCTAGAGCCGCTGTTGGACCTAGTGGCGCAGTTTGCCCACGACCTTGGACAACACTTCGAAAAATACTTCTCTCAGGTTGTCACAGTGGTCATCTCAGTCGCTGCAACACATGAAGCACCGGAAGCCATTGAGTGGTCCTTCACATGCCTGACCTGGATGTTCAAATTCTTATCAAAACTTCTTGTCCCAGATCTCCGGCCTCTCCTGAGCATTCTATCACCATACTTGGGGAAGTCTCGCCAAAAGGCATTTGTTGCAAGATTTGCAGCCGAATCTGTAGCCTTTCTTTTACGAAAGACTGCTGTCATCTATGCAAAGAAGCGAGCCCCCCTTAAGGATGCTGTTTCGTATCTGTTGCAAGACTTTGACGAGCTCAACGACGAACATGATGTGCATACCTATCAGACTGCTCTCATGACGCTCTTTTCTGAAGCTACTAAAGGCATCGATGGTGGTATCCATTCTAGCGCCCCAGATCTTCTGCGTTGCTTGCTCGAACATGTTGCACTCGACAATGATTCAAAGGGACGACATTTACAAGTGCTGGAAGGCTATTTGATCGACGTAATCCACCAGTCGGACGCGGATGGCTTTCAGCCGTTAGTCTCTGTTCTGGAGGAACACGCAATGCAAGCCGACGACAAAACTCCGGCCCGCCATCTGTCCATGACTGTTAAGTTGATGTTTGTGGTGGTTGGCACGCGCAAGGGCTCGAGGATCAGATCATGGACCTCAGTTAGCCAAGCTCTGTTACACCTCTCTCACCCTATCTCGAGGCTTGATGATTCAATGGCAGCTACTCAGCAAGATCTTTTGGTCACAATTGCAATGACTATGCAGTACGCACCAATGAACGAGCTTCTTCCTGCTATCAACTCCCTCGCGGACATCGTGACCAGCACATCCAATGCGCAGTACTTTCTCTCCTTCTGCCATTTCTTCGACAGCATTGGCCAAGAGAGATTTCGAAGCCTCTTTTTACCGCGACTTCAGCAATTTATAACATCGCGCTGGAAAGACGATCAGATCGGATTGTGCCTGTTGTTAGATGCGCTTCACACAGGTGGAACAATAGGACCCAGAGCTGGCGGCGTCGGATACGTTGCATGTCCTGTCGAATGGGAGACAAGCATCTTGGGTCAGTTCGCACGAAATCTCGCAGATGGCGATTCGGAGTTCAATATCCAGTTGGACGCTTTTGTGAAACTCGCAGACTGCACCGATTTCCCCCATGACGGTTCAAACTTTGCACTCCTCCAATATAATCTCCACCAATCCCTACTTCGCGCCCTGGACCATAAAATTTCTTTGGGCGAGGCGCGGCGACTTTTCGCTCTTGGACGAGGGTTCCACACGTATATGCAGCTCGCTGGACGATTGAGCGCGCAAGGTACATTGGACAAAGCTCTGTTTCCGTTACTTTGCAAAGTCTCGGACCCCACATTGAACTTATTACCTTTCCTACAAGGGTTCTCGGCATACCTAGAGGCTGCTTCTACATCGATCGATTTGGCTGATGATTGTTCCGACTCGCTAAGGGCACGACTAATCAATAATCTCTCTCATCGGAACGTCGAGATCAGGGTTGCTTCCCTGAAGCTACTACGACAAACCACGACTCCTTCTAATACCTGGGCAAGAAGTACTATTGATTTTGCTCTAGAAATTCAGGGCACGCCATATAATCTGCAAAATGTCAGACGATTTTCCATGTATCTCCGACGGTTACCCCGTTTGCAAGAAGAGAGTGCTTCGTATCCCAAATGGCGAAGAATGATCCCTTTATTCTGTTTTGGTCTCCTATCGACATTCCCTGGTCAGACTGCCGAAGATGTGTGTTTAGCGATAGCCGAAATCTGTAATGACTCGAGCGACGAGACCGTTGCTGATGCTATCGACCAGTGGTTGCGAAGTCCCGTTTCTCGCCAACCTTTGCCGTCAAGCAGCGACAATGGCGAGCCGAGCTATCCTCATCTGACACCATTTCAATGCTCGAACATCCTACAGATCAGAACCTTGTTACTTCGGGTCACCGAGCTATACAAGAATGCAACAGAGAGTGCACGAGCAGACTTTGAAAACGTTCATCGCGTCGAGTTGCACACCCCTCCACGGACCGCCCGATCACTTGCGCTACGAGTCCTTAATGCGGCTCCTGCGTTTGCTGAGAAGCGCTCGAGGCTATTTATACCGAGTTTTCTTGCCTCTCATACCCCGCGGGATACGAGGGCATTGACTGTTGACTCTTTGGAGTCGAGTTCTTCACATACAATTAGTCCCGAAGTACCGGAAACCTCTTGGGCGTATGCCGACCGCAAGGCGTTCCTCGAGCTCATTGGGAAGTTCACAAACCCAAGAGTGCTTTACAGATCAGACGAAGTACATGAAGTGCTACTTGGCCTCCTCGCAAATGGAAGCTCAGAGATTCAAGGCCTTGCACTCAAGGCTCTTTTCGCTTGGAAGCATCCCAGCATTCGCCCCTATGAAGAACGGCTATTGAGGCTACTTGACGAAAAGTCGTTCCGTGACGAACTTGCCATCGTGTTCCACACAGACCAGGAACAAAGTTCTATAGATCCTAGCCATCGGGCGGAGCTATTACCTATTCTTCTAAGACTTCTTTTTGGACAAATGGTTAGCTATTCTGAAACGCGTGGTGGGCAAGAGTCAAAGCGGAAGGCAATCCTCAGAACGTTATTCAGACTTCCAGGCGATGAAGTGTCGCAATTTCTAAGAGTTGCGTTCGGAACATTGGCAGACATAAGTCTGGGCCAGAATGGCATCGTGGTGAAAGACTTTGCTTCCTACGACGTGATACCATTGGACCGTCAATATGGTCTTCTGAAGATGGTAGAAGCAATGGTGGATACCCTCCAAAGCCAAATTTCACCCTATGGCGACGCCATTATAAACCCTGTCCTTTACTGTACTGTTCGAGGCTGTCGACGCATTGAAGATCCAACGGCTGAACGACCAGGCTCCCCCTTGGCTCGGAGTATCCGGAAAGTTGGCCTGCACGGTCTGGATATGCTCTTCCTGCATTGCAAGAACATACAGTGGCAACTGTATCTTCCGCTCATCTTCCAAGAGATCATAATTCCGCGGATGGCTACATTTGCCATCGAAACGGCACAAGGAGTCTCAGGCTTGCTCAAGCTCTTTTCGACTTGGTCTGCATCAATGGACTCTTTGCCCTATCTGCAAGATTACGATGATGCGCTGCTAGATGTAATCTTTGAATGCCTCACAGTTCCTTCTGCCAAGGACGAAGTGAAGATATTCGTTCTCGAGCAAATCGTGCACAATATAGCACGCCTTGCAAGCACAAACCAAACTGATCCAAACCCGGCCGCTGATGTTCTGAAAGCTCATATGCCAAACCTCGCCCACCACCTCATCAAGCTTCTCGAAGGGAAGCCGAGCCGCAAGGTATTAGATCAGACTGTTGAAGTCCTTTCAAATCTTGCGAATTTGGTTCAGTCGTCTAAGGATGCCAGCTTCTTGCTTAGGTCCCTTATACTGGTCATGACAGAGCCCACTGAAAGAATCAGCCCCTGGACGAAAGGGAATCTTCTCAAGTCAATACGACAGCTGCTGTTACCTCACCTTGCAAGCATGGAAGCAGGCTTGCTGACTCAGGTATATGTGACAGTGACACCCCTCTTCAACTACTTCAAAGACGCTGGGAGTCGAACTTTGCTGACCGAGTTGGTCCATCTTCTATCCTCCAATGACACCTGTCTGCGTGACATTGCTAAAATTTGCTCCGATTTGAACGCATACTCCTCGACAAAGCTAGACCGTGTGGACTTCGATTTGCGATTGCAAGCATTTGAGACTGTGAAGGGTCTGGACTTGATCTTAATCACTCCACTGCAATATCAGCCCATCCTGTACAACTTGCTATACTTTGCAAGAGTCGATGATGATTTCGCGATCCGATCAAATGCTGTCAGCAATTTGCGACATTTTATCAAGAGTTGCCGGCTGATTGATAGTCCTGGCTTTAAGGAACTGATTAATGCCGTTCTACTGCCAGCTCTGAAGAAGGGCGTCAAGGAGAATTCTGAGACAATTCGTGCAGATCATGTGGCACTATTCGGCTTGTTGATTGAGTGTCACCAAGATTCGACGCAACTAGCAGATATGAATGGCCTACTAGTGAGTAACGACGAGGAGGCATCTTTCTTCAACAATATCCTTCATATACAATCGCAACGTCGTCAGCGAGCAATGCGACGTTTGGCAGACGAAGCAGAGAAAGGTGCACTGCGAAGCTCAAATATCTGCACATTCTTTCTTCCCTTGCTGGAGAAGTTCATCTTCGATGGTGACGCAGATGAAGCTGCAAACAATCTAAAAGGCCAAGCCATCATCACAACTGGTACATTACTCAGATGGATAGAGTGGAACCAGTTCAAAGCAATCTTTCGGAGATACAAGGGGTACCTTGATACGAGAAAGGAAGCCGACAAGGACGTAGTGAAATTGCTGGGCGTGGCTTCAGATGCTCTTGCCTTCGCTGCTGAGCATGCGACTTCAGTTCCAACTACAAGCGATGTGAATGATACGTCCAAACCCGGTCACTCTCTTTCCAGTTCATTGCCATCAGACGCAAAAATCGTTGACGAACTGACCAAAAATTTCATTCCCGCTCTGACAGCGTTCGTTCATCATAAGGATGAAACTCAGATGAGTTTGCGTCTTCCTGTTGCCGTTACGGCTGTTAAGCTCATGAAGCTCCTTCCTGAAGACCAGATGAGTCAAGCCCTGCCATCGGTGCTTCTGGACTTGTCGTATGTCTTGCGAAGCCGAGTGCAAGATTCCCGAGATACTGCGAGAAGGACTCTCTCAGAAGTTGCCACAATATTGGGTTCCTCGTGTTTAGAATACATATTAAATGAACTACGCACTTCACTAGCAAGAGGCTACCAGTTGCATGTCTTATCATACACTGTGCACTCAATCTTGAAGTCGATGGAGCCAGCTCTGTCACCTGGCGATTTGGATTACTGTCTTCACAACCTGGTTTCAGTTGTCATGGATGACATTTTTGGTGCCGTTGGCCAAGAAAAGGACAATGAGGACTACGTTAGTCAAATGAAGGAGGTCAAGAGTAACAAGAGCTTGGACACAATGGAGATGCTCGCACGAAATGCGACGGTGCGCAGCTTGATCAAACTTGTCCGTCCAATGCAGGCCCTTCTCACGGGGACTCTCAATCCGAAGCAGTCTAAGCAAGCTGACGATTTGCTCCTCCGAATTGGGCGCGGATTGTCTGGCAACCCCTCCGCCGGAAGCCGAGATATGCTGGTCTTTTCCTATGAAGTGATTTCAGATCTGTACCGCGAAATGCTGCCTCCGGGTCCCGGGACAATGACCAATGATGAGCGCAACCGGCAGCGCTTCCTCGTTCAACTTTCGGCAGCCAACAAAACGACCAGAGGGACCAACTCGCCATTGCTATATAAGCTGGCAAGATTTGCTCTGGATATCATCTCCTTGACATTGAAGCGGCATGACAACCTTCGCACGCCGGAGAACGTGCACGGTTTCCTTCCAGTGATCGGTGATGCCTTGATGCAAGCACCTGAGGAAGTCAAAATTTCCGCTTTACGTCTGCTTTCCTCTGTCATGAACCTACCCATCCCTGATCTAGATCACAATGCCTCGGTATACGCCCTGGAAGCCATCAGCATCATCAAGAATGCGACGAACACAAACAGTGAACTTGCTCAAGCTGCTCTCAAAGTGGTGACCGCCATCCTTAGGGAGCGTAAGGATGTCAACCTAAGAGATACAGATGTGTCTTATCTTCTTCATAGAATCACACCTGATCTCGAAGAGCCGAGTCGCCAAGGCGTGACGTTCAACTTCATCAAAGCAATCATGCATCGGCGATTGGTGCTGCCGGAGGTTTATGACTTGGCTGATAAAATTGGTATCATGATGGTTACGAACGATGATCGGACTGTACGTGACACTGCGAGAGGCATCTATGTCCATTTCCTATTACAGTATCCACAGAAGGAGACTCGCTGGGCGAAGCAAGTCAAGTTTCTAATCAAGAATCTTGACTACAAATATGCGGAGGGCCGCCAATCGGTCATGGAAGCGGCAAATACTATTCTCACCAAAACAGACAGCAAAGTTAGTCAGGAATTGGTCGAGAGCTTTTTCATGCCTACATTGCTACTCATGTCGAACGATGACGAATCGAGATGTCGAGAAATGGCGGGCGCTCTACTAGGCCAGATCTTTCAAAAAGCCAATAAGGAAAAATTGAAGTTATTGCTGGGACCTGTCCAGTCCTGCATAGAACAGTCCGAGAACCCAGCCTTAACTGCGTTGGGAATGCAAGCATACAGGATTTGCGTCGAATTGCAAGTAGTCGATTCGGAAGAGGACCTGTCCTTGCTTCTAACCTGCATCTATCGAGTACTTATACTGGAAGACGACGATGAGAACGAAGAGAACGGAGAGCATTGGGCGATGATCTACCATGCTCTACAGCTCTTTACCGGCATTGCCTCCAAGCACCCATCTTTGGCGATGTCATTGGCGGCTTCGAAGCTCTGGTCCGTAATTATTGAGTTAGTACCATATTCTCACCCGTGGGTGCAAAGCAGCGCTGCGAACCTTGTGGGCTTGTGGTTTACGGACATCGCAAAACAGCACGCGCATGATGGTTATGAAGTCCTTCCCCTTGCCACATCGCAGGGCCTTCTACTCGATGCTGGTGCCATGACACAATTACTGCGTTACAGTGTGCGCGTCCTTCGAAGGAACTTATCAAACCAGGACTTGAGCCGACAGACAACGCTTAACCTAGCTTTCCTTGGGCGCTGCTTCAACTCAAATGATATGCTCATCGACATCCGGAGCAAGCAAAACCGGAAGTTGGGCACTGAGGCCGAAGCCTCCGAACAATGCTCAGATTCTGAAATGGAAGAAGATCCACAGATTAAGCCCTCAAGCATCCCCGCAATCCAATACTTGCTGCACCAGCTATCCTCCATCCTCCGCTATGAACCGCCAAAGCTCACGGTACAGACCCTGCTCCCGAAACAGTCCGCACTAGATATCTTAGCTGCTCTCATCCCCCACACAACAATCTCCACCCTCCTTCCAACACTGCACTCAATCCTCACACCCCTCCACCACCTGACAGACCCCTCCATCCCCGCGCCTCGCAATCCGTCCGAAGACTTCCAAAGCGCATACGCTGCACTTACGGCGTCGGCGGAGGAAGTGCTGGAGACCATCCAGAAACACGTCGGCGACAGCGAATATGTGCGCGCGAGGACGGAGGTGAGTAGGCAAGTGAGGGAGAGGAGGGAAGGTAGGAGGACGAAGAGGAGGATCGAGAGGGTGGTAGAGCCGGAAAAGGCAGCGAGGGAAAAGAAGAGGAGGAATGAGAGGAAAGTTGTTGTGAGGAAGGAGAGAGCGGCAGAGGGCAGAGGGAGGAGGAGGGGCTGGTAGTGATGAGAACGAGAATGTGGAAGTTGAGAGCGCATAGCGATGGCGTTTTTCAGTAACCTGGTCTTGCTGGATACTCTGGCAGGAAAGATAGAATGAATCGAAATAATATTGTACAGTCTATTATTGTCTAAATGGTATAAGTGGATAATATGTTTACACCATGAGCGTGTCCATATCTCTTATATCTGGAGTTACAATCCCCCCTCTCAGGATTCGGAACAGGTCAGTCAGTGGCATGCCCTCCCTCTAGATATCATCGACACCGGAGTTGTGAAGTTAGCTTCTTTCTCGTTCCTTCGTCCCCAAACTGAGGTTGGCCCTCCCAATTCACAGCCGTTTCATCAACAACGATGAGGAAAGCGATCCTGCCACACCAGCGAGAAGTCCAATCCCGTGAAGGCCATTAGAGTCTCAGAAGCGGGGCTTGATTGGTGGAGGCGCCATGACGATATATAGCGATCCTAGTGAGGTGAAGGTGCTCTCTAGGCCCTGTTCGGGCATAGAAAGCTCGGTTCGGTATATTGAATGGCTCGAAAGCTTCGTGCGGCCTTCGCTGTGTCATGGCGTAAGTTCTAGTAGCGACATCCTCGGCAGCGGAGGGTAGTCAGGTCCAGCAATTTTCTTCGTTCTCCTCTAATCACCAGCACCCTTGTGTATTGTCTCAGTTCCGTCGTCCCAGAACTCGATGTCCTCTTCACCTTCAATTCCGATCACCTTCCCCTGCCTAATACCTAGCTTGCCAGTTTTGATCTTGGTCCCGTGCCTCTGCAGTATATCCTCCAGTGAGCTGGCCTCGTCCATGAATATCTTCAAGTGGTCGCTAATGACATGTCGATTTTTGCAGGAGGGGCACTGAATAAGGACGGTGCCTCTGTGGTAGCCTTGCTTGGAGATGCGATGTGCGGAGCGATGTTTGCAGGGCTTGCAGGTGAAGGTCAGCTGGTAGGCAGGTTGATCAGGTCGGGGAGCCTCTTTGGGAGTGGAGGGGTTAGAATTTGTGGATTTAGGCGCTGTAAGCTGAGAGTTGTGACGCGCAAGGAGCTGGGAGACATGTACCGGTCGCAGGAGTTGGAAAGCAGGCCGTGGCTGGAATCGTTGTGGCAACGTCGCGGTGGAGAATTGGGCGCGGGGAGGGCATGTTCGCGGCAATAGTCGGCTGGTGCTGCCTAAAAGCAGGCGTTGTAGAGGTCGTAGAGACGGCTGCATATCGACGGATTGTGCAGGCTGTGAAGGTGGAAGGGAAGTAAGGGCTTGAATAAGTTTTGGGTGGTGACGAACGCCACAAAAGATCGACAGCTAGGAAAATAAGGTTTGTAGCACCCACGCGAATTGGAGATGCGAGCGACGAGGCTGGATATCAAGTACCCATCTCAAGCGGCAACGCTTGCAGCCACAGTTCGGTGGAGATTGATAGAATTTTCCCCGTGGGCGCTAGGCTCCCAAATCACCTTAGATGTCCCTGAAATTCCCCGCAGGTCGTGGGCGATGAATAAAACTCGAACACAAATCTATCGCAGCCCTTCGAAAAAACCCCCCCCGCCGCCAGGCACCTAGCCCCCTCAGCACACCCGAGCCAAACAGCCCCCCAAAGCTGCATTCTATCCTGGGCCAAAAAGCTCTTTGTAGCTATTATCCTACTTGAGGCTGTGTACGAGACGACATGTTAGCCCGGGGAAGGGGCAAGATACGACCACCGAGAAGAGTACGTCACAAGTTGGTTGTGTTTGAGGCTGCAAATCGAGAAACACTTGCTAGGATGCCCCACAGCAGCACCTTCTACTCCTGCTTGAATTCCCCCCTCCACTATTTTGTCCTTGCGTACGAGCGTTCCTGCAAACGTCCGAGCGCTGGCTGGCCACACGGTCGAAGCTTCACATCTCGCTATCTGAACATAGCTAACCGTGAGCCTGTCAGCAGGGCCTAACAAAAGATGACAATGTTGACTTCGACGCTACCTGGCACGTTCTGGAAACTGCATTACAAGAGATTCACACAAAAAATGCCTCCAATTTGTCCTTCGAAGAGCTCTACCGAAATGCATACAAGATCGTGCTGAAAAAGAAGGGCGATGTGTTGTACGAAAGGGTCAGCTTGCTGGAGGAGTCATGGCTCCGAGACACCGTAAGGGTACGAATCAATCAATTTGTTACATCAAGCATCATACTCGGCGCAGCTGGGGAGTCGTTCGCGGGCCAATCCACCGAGCGGCGCATTGCTGGTGAGAGGTTCATGAGAGAGTTGAAAGATGCTTTTTCAGATCACCAACTCTGCATGGGAATGATTACGGATGTGCTGATGTACATGGTGAGAATTCCTTCCTCCTCTCCCTCAAAATTCAGTGTCAAAGTTGGGGCGTTGGTCGCGCCTGGGCCACACTATACAATTTTTTTACCCCAGCGCAGGATGTCCTCTCAGCGATCGCCCGACGTTGCGGGATGGCACTGAGGGGACTCTCACAGACTACTTCATTGTCTACCTCCTTCTCAAGCAGCTTACTGACTACTTCAGGACCGCGTCTATTGTCAAGACCAACGCCGCCCTTCGATCTTCGCAACCTCTATGATACTGTTCCAGACGCACGTGCTTAAAACACCTTTCACGCAAGAATCCGACTTGGACGTTCTGGCGGTGTTAGAGTCTGTCATGTTGGACATGATACATATGGAGAGGGGTGGCGAGGTCATCGACAGGTCCTTGATCCGTGCTTGCGTCTACATGTTGGAAGGTCTGTACGAGTCCTGGCAGGAGGAGGAGAACTCCAAGCTCTACCTTACGTCTTTTGAGCCGAAATTTCTCGAGTCGAGCAGGGTTTTTTATGATCAAGAAGGTCAGTCACTGGTGGCCAGTGCGGATGCTAGCACCTTCTGCACGCATGCAACTCGGCGGATTCAGGAAGAAGAGGAACGATGTCAGCAGACGCTGTCACAGGCGACCGAATCAAAAATCAAAGGGATTGTCGACAAAGAGCTGATTTCCAAGCATATCCGGGGTATTATTAACATGGAGGGCACTGGAGTCAAACACATGCTCGACAACGAACGGTTAGAAGACCTAAGAAATGTGTATGATCTGAGTGCGAGGGTGGATCCGCGAAAAGCGGCACTCAAGGACGCTGTACAGAAACGAGTCGTCGAATTGGGCTGGGACATTAACAAAAATGCGTCGACGACGGGAACTGCACCGATAGTGAATACAGCGGAAAAGAAAGACTCTGAAAAGACAGCACCGGAGAGGCCCATCAATCAGCAGACAGCGGCAGCTATCGTGTGGGTAGAAGAAGTTCTGCAACTCAAAGCCAAGTACGACAGGCTCTGGGAGCAAGCCTTCAGAAAAGATCCTGTCATGGAAAAAGGCCTCGAGGTCAGCTTTCAGGATTTTATCAACGCAAATCCTCGCAGTTCGGAACATTTATCCCTCTTCTTGGACGATCACTTGAAGAAAGGCGTCAAGGGTAAGACGGACTCGGAGATTGATGCTCTTCTCGACAAAGGCATCGTATTGCTGCAGTATATTTCTGATAAAGATCTCTTTGAGACGTACTACAAGAAGCATCTATCGAAGCGGCTGCTGATGAAAAAGTCTGCAAGTATGGAAATTGAACGACAAATGATCTCAAAGATGAAGATAAAGGTTGGAAACACATTTACTCAACGTCTCGAGTCCATGTTTAAAGACATGAATGTTTCAGACGACCTCAACGCGCAGTACAAGGAGTATGTGAACAGACTCGGCGATCCAGACACCCGACGCATCGATATCGAGGCAAGCATCCTGACCACCACTATTTGGCCGTTTGAAAATCTCTTTAGAAGCAATGACGACGGCAAGCCGCGGCTGGCCTGCGTATTCCCGCCCGTCGTCGAAAATGTCCGCAAGCGCTTTGAGAAGTTCTACCTGGACAAACACAGTGGCAGAGCGTTATCTTGGCAGGCGAATATGGGCACGGCAGACATTCGAACAACGTTCCGAAGGGCCAATGGGAAGGTGCAGAGACATGACCTCAACGTCTCAACGTATGCGATGGTCATCTTACTGCTCTATCAAGACCTTCCCTCCGGCCAGTGTCTCACATTCGAAGAAATTCAGGCTCAAACGAATATTCCTGCATACGAGCTTGTCCGCAACCTTCAATCGTTGGCTCTCGCGCCGAAGACGCGAGTGTTGAGGAAGGAGCCGATGAACAAAGATGTCAAACCAACCGACAAATTCTACTTCAACGAAGATTTTACCAGCAATTTCGTGAAAGTCAAGATCGGTGTTGTGACAGGCAGCTCGAGCAAAGTTGAAAGCAACGATGAGAGGAAGGAAACACAGAAGAGGACAGATGAGGAAAGAGGCGTTGCTATTGAGGCAGCAATTGTGCGGATAATGAAGTGGGTTCCAGCAGCTTTCCCTGTCTATGTGCAGACACTGACCAATCTCGTTTAGGCAACGAAAGAACCTCTCTCATCAGCAACTCATGACTGAGACTATCCAACAGTTGAATTCTAGGTTTCAGCCCGATGTCAACATGATCAAGAAGAAGATTGAGGCTCTAATCGATCGAGAATACATTGAGCGCGGAACGAATCCTGACAAGCCTTCGTACATTTACCTTGCGTGAGCTCGAAGTCCGACGTGAATTACGTTCACCATCAGTGTTGGAAGAAATGATTATAGTTGTCCTTGCATTTAGCGGGTGTGGGCATAATAGGCTTGGAATTGGATTGACAAGGAACGGTATGGCGGTTGGCAAGAGTGTGGATTACGCTCAAAGGACTTACCCTTGGCAGGAATGGCATTAAACGACAAGCGTGACTCAGGGTGTTGAGGAAGCTGTGGCCACGACACGTCAATTTTGAGATAACCAGTAAGGACTGGCTTGCTGTTATAGCTAGGCCCGACCTCTTGACCCTTGCCTCAGGTAGATCAAGATCAACACCTTCATCTACACATGGCCATTAAAGGAAGAATATATTGCGAATCAGAGATCTTTGCCCAGGGATATTGATTAAGCCACAAAGAGATGCTATACTCTTGTTACTTGGAAGTACAGCGGCGCTCCATATGTGTATGGTCATCAACACGTGTCCAAGTTTCGTCAGGCGGGACCTCCTCCGTTCTCCCCCGATTGAGAGAATTCGCCCTGTAGAACTCCTACTTCGCCGTATAGTCTTTACTTTGGGCATTGCTGTGTTTTAACAGAGGTCAACTGTGGGAATCCTGTTAGCGTATTGAAATTCCGGGATAATTGTCTACGTACTCCGCACATCCGCTCCGCCCTTCCAGCTGGCTTCCGCCAATCATCCGGTCTACCACTCCTAGGCACGTTTCCTCACTATGGAACTCGACATCTCCGACATCCTCGCTGACGTCCACTCATCCTCCCTCTCTCCGCAAGACCAACTCGCGTCCACCGCACACCTCGACCACCAACAGCTAACGCGTCTCTGGACCTCCGAGCGCACATGTCCCGACATCCTCCCCTGGCCCACGGAACTCATGCAACGCGTCATGGCGCGCATCCAGGCTCAGATCGCGCGCATCGAAGACCTTGCCGCCGGCATAGTCCCCACAAACATGCCCGGCCACGGCGGCCCCGGCTCTGGCACTAGCACCGGCATCGGCACTGGGAACCAGAACCTCAACCTCACGCTCTCGATCCTCCAGACCGACCTGAGCCGGACGCAGTTCCTCGTCCGCAGCCTGCTTCGCCAGCGGCTGGCGAAGCTCACAAAACACGCCGCCTACTACTTGGCACAACTCAACGCGGCAGAGACGAAGGAGACGCTGCTTTCGCCGGCGGAAGCGGAGTTCCTACGCGGACACCAGGCGCTACTGGCGGGGTTGTACGGAGCGAGTTTCCTCGAGGCATTTCCGGCGCAGCTGCGACGGTTGGATGATACGGCCGGTGGGGTGAGTATGGTGGAGGGTCCGGAGGGGAAGGCGAGCGTGTTTGTGAGGTGTTTGAGTGAGAGGTGGGGGAGGAGCGGGGAAGGGGAGGTTGAAGAGGAGGATGACGATGATGGTGGGGGTGGTGGAGGTCTGAGAATGAGGAGGGGGGATGTGTGGGTTGTGAGGTGGGAGGACGTGAAGAAGGGTGTTTTGGGTGGGAGTTTGGAGTTGCTGTGAACCGGGACAATGTGGGAACCCCCGGAATGATTATACCGATGAGGAGATATGGCTTTCATGGCTATGACATATACATGATGGCTCCCGGGTGAGCTACGACGGTTCATGGCGTCTCACGTCTTTCAGTATGTACATTTGAGGACGAAGGGCACAGCATGGCGTTAGCGTTTGATGCCTAGAAGCGAGCTACAGAAGAGAAATGAGAGATCTCAGAGCAGACTGGCCCGTCCTTCAAACCACCCATGCAATACTTAAGGTAGGGTGTTAAACCCAGCCTAGCAAACCAGTCAAGAGATAAAGGAGAAACAAACAACGCCACAACGCGGACGCAAGGACGCCGGGGAATGCCCAGCGCCCGGCCTGGTTACAAATACAAAAAACGACGGCTCACGTCATTGTTGTCGTCCTGTCGCGGCCCTTTGCAACCCCCACTACTCGTCCTCAATCCTCGAGAGACGGATCCACCACGATCTCCGGAGGTGTATCGAGTTCTCCGTAGTTCTGAAGGTAGGTGTCAGATATTTTCCTGACTCCCTGAACCAGATTCATAATCTTAACCCAGTCACCCTTCATAAGCTTGGCCCGATCTCTTTCCGCCTGTAGTTGCGACGAGGCGACCCGCTTTACCTTCTTCTGGCCGGAAACAAGCCCGAACTCTTTAGACAACTTTTCCACGATCTCTTTTTCCTGCTCTGCCTCGCGTAGGCGTTTTTGGACTGCTTTGACGATTGCAGTAGACATAATCTTCTGGACAGACACCTCATCTTGTGGGTTTGGCCCTCGGAGTGACTTGTAGAAGTCCTTAAGCTCCTCCGTAGGTGTCCACATCTGGTAATTATCCGGGTCGTCTTGATCGCGGTCAAACCAAAGATCGATGATTGTTTCGAGGAGTTTTATCATCAACGTCGTTTGTGTCTGCTCAACATCCGGAATGACAAGAGGGATATCGCAGAAATCGTTATACAGCTGCTTTTTCAGATCATCGAATAATCCCTTCTTGATGAGAGGAATGAAGTTCGCATGTACGAGCTCATTCCGGACTGCATAGAGGTGGATAATCTGCAGCATATCATCCGCATTAAATCCAACTCTAGTACAGGTATGCGAGACTGCCAGATGAGTAGGGCATTGATCGTGGGCCCTTTCACCCTTAAGGACTCGTTCATACGCTTGCTTCTCCCTTTGAAGCTTCTTGTCAATTTCCGTCCAGTATTCCTTTTGCAATTCTCGCCAGCCATCTACCTTCTTGATCTCCGCTTCCTTTCTTAACTGCCGACAGACCTCAGCGAGCATATCTCCATAGCGGGCGTGAAAAGCTGTCCTTTGTAGATTGAGGAGTTGATCTTGCAGCATTTGTGCATCCGAAGTCCGTGTTATCTGCAGGCAGGCGGTATACTGGATGTATCCTTCGTACATTCGTATCGTTACCCTCCACTCATCTTTCGCTGTCTCGAGTTCCTCTTCGTCTCCCTCGTAGACTTCGCCCTCATCGAGATCCAACAGGCGAGCACAAGCATCCTTGTATAGCTTCAAGGCGCGAATTCCGATTGGAGGCAGTTTGCGCTCCGGATTCCGTAGTGTGCGATCTGCATAGACAAGTCGCTCCTTAAGATTCTTCTCCTTGTAGTCTAAGGCGTTTTGCAACGGCTGGGGTGGAGGGGGAACATCCTTGACAATATCTTGGTAGTCTTCTCCGAGTAAGGTCTTAGTGTCTGTCCGCTTCCGCACCTTTAACTGGGGTAGCGAGCCAGCCGATTCTTGTGATGATGCAACCATCTTTCCTCGGTCTCGAAAGGATAAACAGCCCGGTTAGAGGTGAGATGTAGGCCTAGTGCTTGAAGGTCAAATATCAGATGGACTGATGATGGAGCAAAGTAGGCAGCGAAGCGCAGCTGATGATTCAAAAAGAAGACAATGAACAAGCAACGCCACTTTGATGAAAATGCCTGCCACGCTAGCGCGCCGCTAGGGGCTAGCTTGGCAACACACAGGATTCTCATTGGAGGTTTTCGTACTTTCCGAGGAGGTCCTCACTATCTCCGTACATATCATCGCTGTCCCAATGAGTTTCCCCAGCAGCATAGATGTTGTCGAGGAACTTCACCCGTTCTTCGCCTCGCCTAGGCTTTCCATAAGAGGACGGCAATCCTATGCAGCCATAGCCCAAGGCCGAGACCTCGAGTCCATACTTTGCCCAGCTTGAGGGTAGGCGCTTTAGTCGTAGCCATTTTGCGAATTGAGGTAGGACTTGTGTCTTTGGACTGCGGCAGAGAGGTGAAGAATTTAGGATGAGCAGACGTGTTGCACAGGTTCAGAAGCCACTTACGATCATATATATGGACAGTTTTCCCGCTCAATGCGAAAACTTTCTGGACACTGGCGTCATTGTTTATCGTTTACCGCTACCGTTCAGCAACTTCGTATACGCCAGGGGAGGGATGATTGGCAAGCAGCTTCAAAGCGGCCGAATATCCGCCGAATTACCACTCGGGGAGAAAGCCTCAGGGCAGAAGAACGTGGAATGTCGGCCGCAGTGCTTAACTACGTCGTTTATGCTCACTCCTGGTCTCATTCTCGCGGCCACTAACCTCACTTGACTACCATTTTGCCAGTGACCTCTAGGATTGATCCTTTCTGTCATTCTCTGGGTTCTCACCCTCGCCGCGGATGAAGGGAGAGCTTCCCCCTTGAAGAGTGCTTGTCATCAGTTGTCTCTGAAACCAGCAAGTCTGAATGAGCCAAAACTAGTGCATTTCCTTCGATGGAGCTTGATTGATGAGCTCATTGGAAGCAAGATCTATTGTGGATGGCAGATGGAGAAATAGCTTTTGAGACTACCTGGAAAGCAAGAGAAGACTTATTCGGTGGTAGTATTGCCAAATACTGGCCCCGTCATTGAAAGTGTCCGCCCCTCCCTTGCTCCCATTGCCCGTTGTTAGGCCGCCCCGGTGCGTTTGAGATATTTGCGTTGCCTTGTATCGGAGGGCCACCAAACCTGATACCCATGTCAGGCGACCAAACGGTTACAGCGGGGGAAGGAGGTACGATGGGTGCTCTCGTTGGTAAGGGTGCTGTCAATGGCTGCTGCGTTTGACTGTTGGGAGGGACTACTCTCGCATTTCCCTCCCTTTTCTGCTTCTGAAGTGATGCGCTCGTTTCTTGCAGACTCAACGATGACATGGCGGTATTGGTGATCTCTGCCTCCAATTGCCCAGCTTCTATCTTCCGTTGCTTAACCTGTGCCTTGCATGTTTCTCGGAATCGAGACACATGATTCGCCAAGTCATTATAGAATTTCCTCGCCGTATCCAGGTTGGCGACTATCTCTTTGTATTTTAGGTATCCAGTTTCAAGCTCTTGGAGTGCCTTCTCCCTTTCTCTGGTCGAGGAATCGCCCTTTCGTGCATCCAAAAATGCTCTGTTAGCCTCACGGAGACGTGCTGCAATCTGATCTTGGTCCTCCTGTTCCTGGACAAGCATTTCACGATCTGGTTCGTACACTTCGAACCGCTGCTCGAACAAAGATTCGAACTGTGCTGCCTCAATCTTCTGCATGGGATATTCGCGCTCGAGTCGCGCAGTTTCGCCCAGCAGAGCAGGATCTACCATGGTTGTCAGCAGAGTTCACATATGCACAAAGGGTTGTTTACTGATGTCGTCTGCTTTGGCCTTCTCCCTCAAGCTCTCAATCTTTCGTTTCCGTCTCGTTTCAAGCCGGCTGACTTCATTTAGACAGGTCCTAAGCCGTGTCGACTCACGCTCAATTTGTGGTGTTAATGTCACTCTCCCGCTGCTTGGAACAAAAGACTCGAGGTCTCTGTTCGTGCCTGTGAGGATGTGGAAAATATGCTCAAAGTCGCGCACTTTGGTCTGAACGAGTTCGTCGCTCGCGGCTGCAGACTTCATGTAGCCCTGATACTCCGTCGATTGAGCGTAAAGTCTTGACAACGCTACCTCGGACGGTTCTCGCGCCCATCTTTCGGTACCGTACTTCGCCCGCGCACGGTCGTCTTCTACTTTCTCGGCTTTCAGCAGATCAATCCCCTCATTGAGTATGCTCTGATCATTAGCCTTCAGCTTCGCAGTATCCTCCATAGATCTCTTCAGACGGTAGAAGGCGTCTTGCTGTCGTAGCTCTTCAGCTTTCGAGACCAAGCTTGGTGGTAGCCCCAAGGGTTTCTCAAGTGCCTGCAGTGAACCCGGCAAGTTTAGAGACTGCAATAAATCCCGCAATCTAGCTGTCATAGCTTCGAGCTCGGCAATAATCGACTGATTGACTAGCTTGTCGCGGCGCTCCTCATATATGCTTGCAGCCTTGTGGACCGCGTATGGAACGAGCTTTGCGAACAACGGATGGCCAAATGGGCCGCCTGATCCAAGCATCTCAATACCATCACTGACTTCTTTCGGCGGCTTTGCAATTACCATGTTTGCCCGATCTAACGTCTTGAGTTCGGACTTTGGTGGGACTGGCAGCAGATATATGACGTCGTTGTCTTTCTCCGCTCTTTTTAGGTCTTCTGTGACGCGTATCTTGAGGCCATTAAGGTCTCCAAGTACAGTCCGATTTATCCATCTAGATTCTTTCAGAGCTTCATTGACGCACGCAATGCTGTCCCGCAGTCTTGCCACTTCTTCGCCATACTTTCGCTTTTCTAAACAGTCTCGTGACTGGCGATATTGCGCAGCCGCAGCAAAATGGTGATGCTTGGCCGTCATATGGTGTATCCATTCTGTACTGATCGCGTCTGACTTGATGGCGTAGTCCCCCGCCGCCGAGTAATAGTCCGAAACCTTTGCAGCCAGCCTTGCAATTGTGGCGTCTTTCATCCCGTCTTTGACGGCCTTTTGCCAGAAGCACTCTTGGGCTTGTGCCAAACAAAGCTGCTCTAGACTTTCCAAGGTCATATTGTCCATATCTTCGGGCGGTGTGGAGCGCATGTCCGGAATGATATCGGTCCTGAGGAATGAAAGCACACCGGCCGCTGCAGATCCGTAGCCACTCGCAGTCTTGAGTCCATCGCTTGTTGTTCTGTTTGTAGCAAAGGCAAGTTGAGAATATAGCGCCGCAAGGTTGAAGAGGATATTCGCGAGTTCGAATCGAATGTTATTCTGTAGAATGGGCTGGGAGGTATTGAACCCAAGGGCAGGATACCAAGGAAAGTCAACACCAAGGTCGATAGGAAACTTTCCACCCATCCACCGTAACTGCGCAGCATATCCTGTCAACCTTTTGATTCCACTGATGTGGGGCTCGTTGACGTTGATGGCGTCCATTCGCATCTGGTCAACGAGTTGGAGGTCCTCAGCAAACATGTCTGCATGCTGGTCATATTTGCTAGAGATGTATTGCCTGATGGCAGATGAAAGGGATACTGAGTGAGTCTGTCGGAAGGGGATCTGAAGGATGTTACTGTAGCGCGTAATTGTCAGCAAGCTTGCTGCCACGGGAACATAAGGGCTTTTCACTCACGTCGCCATGATTCTTTTGGGCGTTAGGAGGGTAGTCGGGTTGCTGAACGAAGCCTTTTGGAACGTTCCAATGACGTCGTGTGGGTAGCCTACCACAGTGGCATCATGAACCCCAGTCTTCAGCCGTCGACCGAGGCGACCCTGTGGATTTTGCTAAAATCTGCGCGAGGATAGTAATTGACAAGTCCTCAGTGGCCTGCAATAACTATGGCGAGGGCTGAGAGTGGAGAAATGTCCATTCCTTTGGGCCCTTCATTCGAAATATCTGAGCCTATCAGTGGATAAGTTTAGCGGCGGGAGACATTAAGAACACGAGCCATGCTCTAGTCTTCGCGAAAGTCTAACGCTTTCCATACCATCTAGATGCTCTCAGGTAACTTCTGAGTGCTTAGTCTTACGCCCTTGCAATCATCCCGGATGGGCGTGTACACATCATTACGGACATCTCTCTGTGGCTGATGATCTTGGCATTTCATGCTGGTCGGCGACGATGGGTTGGACAGCGTAGCAAGGAGTCACTTGGATACTAGTAGCATTGGGGGGACAGACAGACAGACAATTAACAAGCCTTTCATAGATTCTAGTTCATCAAGTTCCCAGTCATGCATAGCCCATTCCTCGTCTTCCGAGTGTACAGCATCCTCTGCCTGACCGGCTGCCTATGAGACAAGGCTCTCGACGCGCGCCTTGGGCTATGCTCACTCATTCCTCCCTTCGACAGTAGGAGTACTTTTATCTTGGGATGATATTCTCGGCGTAGACTGTGAAGATGTAAAAGTAATGGAATGAAGAAGAGACTAGCGGTCGCTTCGTGGCTCTGTACGTGCCGCAAGCAGTAGGCTCAGCCGACAATTTGACAACGACGTCCAAAAACGAGGTAATAGCCCCTAGTTACACGTGAAGATTTGTCGAGGCACAACTTGCCAGGCTGCATGAAATACAAATACATTACTACTTTAGGAAAACCTTGGCAAAGCTCAGCGCCTAAGATAACTAGGTAAAGGCTTGTCACGGTAGAAGGCTTAGTTCGGGGCGTTTTGGGGGCTTTTGGGCCTTGAAACCGCCTAGAACTTTTAGGCTTCTTAAATTTTCCTTGGGGACCTGTTAGCCAAGATCAGTTTAGTCAGTTAAACGCCAGAAAACGAACCACACTGACAAAGTAGAACAATATGCTCTCAAGACGTCGTCGAGGTAGAAGAAGGTGTGGCTCCGCCGTCTAGACTTAGCCAGCCGCACTCAGCGACTTGCACTCCACTTGATGAGGATGAATCCTCCATCCACCGCCTCTCTTCCTTGAGTTCAGTCAGCGTTACCTTTCTCAAATCAACTTGAGTGACCAAGTACCCGAGTTGGCTTTCTCGGTGCCTTGATATAAATCCGTTCATTGAACAGCTAAATGACACAATTGTCAGTTCGTCAGATCCACTAGATGGCGCCTCTCGCCCCTTTCTTGCATGTATCGAGACGCCACTCACCACATATCGAGCCTTGTCAACACCAAATGCCTTCTTGAGCCAAAGCTCCACCTTTTCAGGTCTGATGTAACCTCGATGCTCGTAGCTGTAGGTAATGCCCTCCTTCGGCCAGTCCATGTTGCAAACAAAGTTGGGCCACACATGGATATCCATCTCTGAACGTCCCAGGTAAATTGCACAGCTAGATGTGGAGGGATGGCAACACTCCGAATGGGGCGTCGTGAGGCGCGGTGTGACCTAGGCCCAATGCAGCCCGCCTGCTTGGCATTCATGCTGGTCGGCGACGATAGGTTGGATCATGTAGAGCAACGAGGTGGAAGCACTCACACAGCAGGACAGAGGATTTCATAAATTCTAATTCATCAACTTCCCGGTCATGCGGCCGAGTCCCATGGCCCATTCCTTGCCTTTCTAGTGTACAACATCCCCTACCTGACCGCCTACCTATGAGATAGGCTCTCGAGACGCGCCTTGGCCCCGCTCACTCACTCCTGCCTGCGACAATACTAGTTTTATTCACCCTGTTCATCACTAGTTAGGAGAGTTCCCAATTATTGGGCGGAAACGTCGTTTACATTGCGCTGGAGACTGTGGAAAGCAGTAGTGCTGAACCTAGGCAATCAGAATTGAAAAGTCCGAACAAGAAAATTGAGTACCAAGCGGCTTCATTGGCAAATGAGAGTGGCCCCCAACATGACTTTGGAGAAACAGCGGACCAACATGGCCGAACAACATCGCTCAATCGCAGACAAGAATTACTGTAGAACACGATGATGTGGCTTCTCTGTGTGGATAAGAGCTGATGTAGATGTTTGTGGTGTAAAAGTCAAAAGATCTATGGACTGGCATTAATCATACTCAGACAAATATTCTCCCACAAGTCAAAGACCCGAGTTCCAACCACTTTCATCATTAGTTTTTTCGCGTAGCTGTATTAGTAGTTGCAAGGTTCCACCCCTTACCTCAGCCATTGGCCCCTAACGAGACAGAACGAATCTTAGCTTCCTGCTAAAGCCCATGGTGGAACACCTTATATGCCGGATGCATTCGAGACGTCCAAATGCAGCTATCCCCTGAAGCAATCACTTGAACTTTCACGAAACAAATGGGACTCCGGACGCCATCATATTCGACCCAAGATCGCTTCACCCTATCATGTACAAGAGATCGAGACCAAGTTGTGTGTCTGGAGCAGCCATATCTATTGTGGGGATTACATCGTTGCGGAGTGGCTCGATCCAGATCCTTTCCGCCGAAGTGTGGGAATTTCGTCACGAGTCGGAGTTCCGTAAAGGCCACCAATTATCGCGAGTCCTCGCTCACCTAGAGCGCTGTAATCTGAGACTTCAATCAAAGGAGTCATTGGTCGACCACCGCTCGGCAACTGATATCCGTTTGGCGTCATCAAATGAGCACCAGACTGAGCAGTGTCGCTGAGGTGAGGGTCGATATGTAGACTCATTTGAGGGACTGACGATGAGTCCGAGAAAGAACGCTGGTGGTCACTCATCGAGACTGGAAGAGGAAAGCTTGGGCGACCGTAGGGCGCCGCAACCATCCGATTATCAATACTATCAAGTCTCGAGGAAGCAATAAAACTTTCCGTGACCGGCGCGAACATCGCTGTCGTTGTCGCTTGAACTTTCTTGTAGAAGTCTGGATCTTGGTCCAGATTGACTTCAACTTCCTGATGCATTGCCTTGAAGGCGCTCCGAACTGTAGCAGCATTCTTACGCTCGTTAGGCTTGAGGGTAAGCATGAGTTCGATCTCGTGAACCAGGATCTGAAATTGCCCTCGACCATAGCAGATACGTTGCAATTCCTCCAACTTCTGTTTCACAGCAGGCTTGAGTGCCACTGTGTTACTTGTAACGTCAAAATACCAAAATGATGCACTTGCACCAGAATTACCCGCTGGCTCTTTGAATCTTTCGAAGTAGAATGACTTCAGCTTGTCGCCTCCATAGCCGAAATTCCAGAGCAATATTTCCAGAAAACAACATCCTAATGACCAAATGTCTGCTTTTCGACCAGCTCGCTTATGCTGAGAGTAATCCGGAGCACCATAGATTGGGTCACCAGCGAAATGCTGTGTTTCGTAGGTAGCATGACTTCTGCTTTTCGAAGCCAGCACAAAATCTAGCTTTGCCGTGCCAAAGTCAGTAATCTTGAAAACGGGTCTGCCGGTCTCTGGATCAATGAACGCTAGGATATTGGGAGGCTTCAGATCGTGATGAAAGCCGCCCGTCTGGCGTGGCTGTGGCGGTTTCAGGCCATCCGACACCGGCAGATCAGGATCAATGGGTGCCAGAATATGGATCTGATCAACCGCATCGGCGAGCTCAAACAATTGTCGAAAGAGCCACGAGACGTGCTCTTTGTCCTGGGCGGGAGACGGATTTTTCAGATACTGCGCTAAATTGCAGTCTGCAAGGGGAAACAACATGTAGAAGCGGCGGCCTGAACCAGTGCCTTGACTCCAAGACGTGAGATGCAGAACAACGTTGCCACACTTTGCATTGTGCAGCTTTTGCAGAGGTTCTTCTTCCTTCTTAAATACGGCTTCAGCATCCGAATCCCACCATTTCCAGCGTTTGATGGCAAATTGTTGGTTTCGATTCTACCGTACATTCAGTGAGTAGTTACTCCACCTTAGGGCAGGACTTACAGCAGAGAATTCGTGGTGGCCAGGATAAATTGTTGCAGCAAAGACCTCCCCAAAGAACCCTTGGCCAAGCCTGGCTGAATCCGAGTCGTCAAAGATGACTGGTATGACAACGTTATCATCGATGTGCTCATACACAGGGGGCCCCTTTGGCCTATTGAAATTGTGAGGGATGAAGCTGCCTTGGTCGTTAAGGAAGGCATCGCATTTGACAAGGTCCATGCTCTTCAATGTGTGCAAACCCTCAGGAAAGTCGGATATCTTCAGAGGCAGGTTGGAATTTTTAATACCATGGCTCATGAGGCGATGCAAGCATTCCAAGGGCCAGGCGGAGTAGATGCAAACCGCAAGTAAGCGGGTTCCGTCGATGATGACCTCCTTCTTGAAATCATCCAAAGAGAACTCCTTTCCTTGGCTGCTCAGCTCTGTGCGGTACGGACTGTAGCTTTTCAGCGACTCGTCATCTTCCAAAAGAGCACCAACAACACTGTCGTTGAAAATGTGTTTGAAATCGCCGCGAGGAAGGAAACGCTGTTTTCGCCAGTTTTCAACCATTTTCTCACGCACTGCTTTACGTACTTCTTTGGCGTAGCTCTTGCCCTCAATACGATGGATCACCAGGCTGGAATACTCCCATCGGAGTTCCAACTTGCATTTCTTACCCCAATTGCTGTCCTTCGAAAAGAAGCCTCCAACCATCTGTTGAAGTACAGTGCTCCATTGCCGCTCATGTTCGAGGATGCGCGAGTCAACAGCAATTTCACGCGGTCCCCTCTCCGACTGGTCTATACGTAGCAGCCGACAATTTCCCGCTATCCTGTAGAGATTGACCTGCGAGATGCTATACTTATCGGAGAGAAAGCGCTTAGCGCCTTCCTCGATCTGCCGGAAGCGTGAACTGTACTGCCTCTGCCATATAATCTGGAAATCCTCGAAGAAGTTTACAGGTTTCTTGTTGAGGAATAGGACCAGCCTGCAAGGTACTTCGCGCGGATACAGGTCGCTTACCCCCAAGCTCTGGATATAATCGTTGTGCTGCGCGGCCAATTCTTCATCTTCTTGCGGTATATAACCTACGGGGCCAGCTCTGCTTTTGGCCGCAGCAGTCAAACTCTTGGTGGATGACTTCCTGACAACGCTCGGCTCGTCCGCAGCCCCCACAGCTAACGTTTGGCTGAGCTCTGCATCTTGGGGGTTGGATTTGTTATTTTGGACTCGTCCGATGCTTGGACTCGCATTCGGTGTATGGTCTGTTACCAGAGCAGGTTCACTAGATCCAGGAGGCATTGAAGGCAGGTCCTCGGGTTTTCGGGGCTCCACCTCCTTTCGAGAGGGGCTGGCAGGCGGCGGTGCTCTTTTGAATTTCCTCTTGAGATTCTGCCATGTTGACTTGAACGAGGCTGGGGACATCAACGAAGTGGTCTATCGGAAATGTCAGAAATCAGTGATGGGAATGAAATTTCTCAGGTATTGTACATCGCCCGACATATGCGATATGTTAGTTGGAGTCGGGGCTTTAACCTAATACTTTTCGGAGGCAACATAACCTGGGCAAAGTGTGCGCGACTTCGCCTTCAATCCAACTGGGAAGGCTCGAGCTGCGCCATCTTTTGGTGGCGTTACGCTAATGCATGGTGAAAAGTGAGAGGCGCAGTCTGCACCCTCGAGACCTTTTGAGGTGCTCAAAGGTGGCGCACACCAGTTACGTTAGGACGGCTGGAAGAATTAGCACAAAAGACTAGAGCCAAATCCACCAGTGTGGGGGTAGACATCTGGCGAGGCTAGATCAGGTGTAGATTCCGGCCCTCCACAAGTCCACGCCTCGTCTATCCTTGGCCATTTCAGGACCGAATCGAGTCTCACATGTGGGGATGGAATGCAGAAACAGTGGGCAAGAAATCGCCAAACTAAAAGGACCGCCCTTGTGGAGGTTTACCAAGTTCACAATCGATGTCGAGAGTCCCACAATCTCTATTGAAGGTCCGACCGAAGCGTACGTAATTGGGTTAGCGCTTGTGCCGAGGAGTTTGGATCCTGCTCATCAAGGTTCTGACCTTCATGTTCAACCACCTTTCTTCTCCTGATCCACCACCACGAGTAGATTCGATACGCCTGAATTCGCATCCACCAAACATATAGAGTCAGTGATGTCAGAGGCACTGAGGACGCAACAAAAATCCACCAATCACTAAGGACTACAATGTTTTGATTTCCGTTTGTACTGACGAAGGATGTGGAGAAGAAATTCGACACGACTGTTGCCGGAAGGTGTATCGGCGTCGAGTTAGTCAGTGTCAGCAGAACCGAAAGGGCTAGACTGGCAATAGACTTCTCTACGGATTTGGGTATGCATATCGCATGCATCTGATGTGCTAGGCGCGTGCGTAATGATAACTTCAGCTCTACTACGTACAGAGACTGAACGCTTGAGAGAGAGATGTCCTATCTCTCGTCCAGCGTGGTCTTATCGGTGGGTTCCTTGGCAGGCTTGGCATGAGAGTAAGGGGCTTTTGACCCCCGCTACAGCGTCCTGAGTAGCTTTCCGCGTGAGATCTGTGCATGCGTTCGCTGAGTTGCCTCATCTCTTCATTTTCGCGCCTCGATTCTCTTGCAAGCTGCTGGAGGGCAAAGGCACCGTTTAGCTCTAGGAAGCTTGAAACAAGGTTTGTGACTCCCTGATGTCTTGTTTGCAGAGCTTGGAATCGAAGCACCAAGACATGTAACTCATCCGACATGCCAGCATAGACGGCTGCGAAGTTGTTGTCGGACAAATCCGGCCATTTACCACACGCGGTCTCATATGTTCGCAGAATTGCTCCAAGCAGCTCTTCGGTACGCTTCGCCGCAGATAGCAAATCCTGTACTTTTTCATCAAGAATCATGAGTGATTGGCGTTCTGCAGCGTTAGACATGCTCATGGGTCCTGAGTTATCGGGTGACGCGCCGAGCACTTGAGACCCGTGGACATCTGTGTCTATTGTGAGATCAACGATATAAGGTCGCCAATTTGTGATTGCAGAACCCAAAATCATTGCCTGGATTTCGAACCCGCTTGCGAGGTTTAAAGTCCCGCATTTCGGAAGATAAGAATTCAATCGCTGCTGTAAAGCCTTAGATGGCGTAACAAAAATGCACGTGGGCAAGTCGATACTGATTCCAACCCGACAATAAACGGCGCTTTGTCGAAAGGACCACCTCGTAGTCGAATGAGATTTGTCGGTTCGTCCGTGCGGCTCGACGAACCGAATGCCGCACGTAGACTCAAACGTACTTTGAGCTTTTCCATTGTGGCGCGCGTCGACGAGGCTCGTCCGCAAAAGCGGTAATTTTCTGCTGCGTGCGCAGAATCATTAAAGGCAATGAACGAGACTTACGATTATTTGACTACGTGGAAACTAAGCAACGCGTTCTACGACGATTCTGAGCACTGGTAAGGAATACCAATGGAAGGACGAGTCTCAGCTAACTGCCCGCCTCCAGGTCTTCACAGAGGGCCTTCATCCTAGTCATAAGGCCTGCCGGCAGCTCATGCCTAGCAATCCCAGCTGGCAGATACCTTTAGGGTGCTGAGGGTATCCCTTTCCTGGTTGAAGACCGCTATACGCTCCTCAATGGCATCCACGAGCCCTTGCTTGTGGAGCTTGAATCGGATAATATAACTTTGTAGATCGGCAGGATCTTCGGGGGGTAGACGGGCTAGACTGCCTTCCTGGAGGTGCTGGAGCAGGCAGGTACTGCTGAGAAGCCAGTGGAGGGGACTGGTAGGGCTATGGAGGCATCATGATGATCTGGGGCATCGGAATGACGGGTGTCGAGGGTCCAGACTCGCTAACAATTTTGGTGAGGGTCAGGATTTCCAAACAGATTGTAATTTGTAGGAAAGGGATTTTTTCTCACTCCAGGCAAAGGGCACTGAAGTGATAAGGAAGTGGCCTAAAACAGGCCTAGGACTCCGCCCTAAAGAGCGCCCCAGATTCGTCGCTGAGGTAACGTATGGAAGTGGAGTTGATCCATTTTCAGAACCCGACAGGGCCTAGAAAGCGGGCCTGGAGACCCTGTTGCCACGGGCGCCTGTAGGATTAATTCTGTCATTTGAAAAATCTCATAGCGCCAAGCTGCAGCTTTCTTTTGGTGCACACCCTCCGTAGAAGGTTTGAAGCTGTTGACGAATTCAATCTTCTTCGCCCCAGCCTCCCAACTATGCGCTTAATCAGACTATGCCCGAATGGGACCTAGACAGTCCCATCTCTAGGCATGAACGTGGCGAAGAGAGATAGATAGCCTTGGCAAGGCGTGCCTCTTTGGGACAAATCTGCCTTACGTCCAGCCTCATCACTTCTCCCACGTTTGCAGTGCCTCCCATTTGCTAGCTTCGAAAATGTGCCCTAATGCTAGTGTCTTCTCTTTGTAGTGACTTGCCTCAGCTGACGCACAAATATGCGCCCCGGAGTTTCAAATGCTTACATTCAGTTAGACGTCCAGTGGTTGCGAGGCAATATCGCCAGAGGCCTTACCCTCAGCCTTCAGTACGTGGTACTGTATAAAGGCGCACACTCCTCATTCCTGCACCTTTGCAACACACTCGCAGCCTTGTAGACCTTCACAATTGCATCCCTGGCGTTGAACGGTTCTTGTCATATCCAGATGACTTCACGGTCGACATCACCCAGCCCATCACTCGTAAATTCACTTGAGCGTAATGGCTCTTGGACGACTCGGCTCGACGACCAATTTATCGACGAGGAGAAACTGCCTCTCAGACTAAGCCGGATATATAGGGATCACGTCGAGGTCTCGTGGCACTTGAGTCAATACGTGATCGCAAATGCTCCTCGTCCGCTTACAGAGGTAAGATTCTAACAACACACATTGACGAGGCCCTTGAAGCTCTGAAGCAATGACACAACACCCGCTAACGATTCCCAGGGCGACCTGGTCGATCTCCGGCAATAACATGAAGAAAGAGACTCACTCCTGCCGGTATTTCCTGGATGAATGAGACGACAGAATGCCGAGAACCATCAATGCACCAATTACGCGTTTGCGCCACGACGAAGCGGCCGATCCTAGAAAAACGCCTTTCCTCACACACGTACCCCTCCAGACTATTGCATGTCACCAAATCTCCTGATATTTCGCTTTTTGAGCGTTCTTAGCGAGTTCTGTCGATAGATGGCAATGAAAAACGTAGGGAGATATCTTCGGTACCCTTCTTTCATATGCAAGTAGCTTCCTTTTCCCGGCCGATATGCTTCTCGGGGACTTAGAAAAACAAAGGATTTCCCGGTTCTTTACCTACATATGACACGAAACCCTGCTCTGTGAGGAAGCTTGAAATCCAGCGACAACAGTACCAAGATGTTCAAAGTGGCCGCGGGATTTCTCGCTCCCTCCCTTGTACTTCGTATATGCATCAGCTTGGCAAGGACCTGCGAGGCTGTCCCGGTCCTTTTAACGTGATAGTTCAGTAATCTAGTACAGGGTGAGTCGCCAGACAAGAGATCATCCTAGTAGTCACCTAGCTCGCGCGAGTTCAAGAGTCGCGTCATCCTAGGACCGGATCAGGGTGAGCCCCAGGGCAGATTTTATTCCTCTCGGTGATTGGTGATATCTAAAAGCCTGCGGCCGTTCCGTGTGGGCTCTCGGATTTTCTCCGCAACTTGCTCCTAATTAAATTCACTGATTAACACCAAACACCAAAGCTCTGCAATCATCTTGTGACCTCCAGCAACATCCCTGGGCTCTCATAACCTCAGCCGAATCCAAGCTTGTCCATTGCATCTAGCCTCTCAAGATGAGTCCCACAGCTCTAGCAGATATCATGCCCGAGACGACCTCGCTCTCTAAGAGTGGCTCGTCAGAAGATAAGCACGTCCATGGCATGGAAGGTAGGCGACCGCTCGAAGCAATTTCTCATGGGGATGTCATCCTCCCGGGTAAGTACTCTTCAGTTTTCTCGAGCTTCGCCATTGACTCTCTTAGGCATACCGACATTTAATGACTTCGCCGCACAGCGGCAATGGCAGCTCGAGCACATGGCTGCTGCATTTCGGCACTGGTCTCGCGAAGGCTACGTCGAAGGGATCTCGGGTCATATCTCGGTCCGTGATCCTGAGCATACCGATGCATTCTGGACAAATCCTCTGGGTGTTCATTTCGGTCTCCTCAAAGCTAGCGACATGATCCTGGTGAATTTTGATGGCAAAGTCATTGGTGGCAATCGGTCCAGACCCCCCAATGCTGCAGGCTTTTTGATACATGCTGCCGTTCACAAAGCACGCCCAGACGTTCATGCCGTGTGCCACGCTCACACAGTCTATGGCAAAGCTTGGTCGAGTTTCGGTAAGCCATTAGAGATGCTGACGCAGGATGCTTGCAAATTCTATAACGCACACAGTGTCTATGCCTCGTACGGAGGTGTGGTATTGGCTGCCGAGGAGGGTGATCGAATTGCTAAAGCTCTGGGTGATGGCAAGGCATGTATCCTCATGAATCACGGTCTTCTATCAGTGGGTCATACCGTGGATGAGGCAGCCTTTTTATTCCTCTCAATGGAACATGCTTGCCAGGGACAGCTGTTGGCTGAAGCCGCCGCAGCGAATGGTCTCCAGAAGCGGATCATCAGTGATGAGGAGGCTGCTTATAATTTCAGGATGGAAAGTGACTACGAGACATGCTATTGCGAGTTCCAGGCTTACTACGACTACGAGGACCACATGTTGAAGGGCGAGTTCAAGAAGTGATCTGAATCTGGAGCGATAGATCCGAGAGAGATAAGAAGGAGCGTGTCCAGCGATCTTGAACAACTCCGTTTCACTGGGACCTGCCTATTCCAACATGACGATTAGAAGGACTTTGCCTGTTCATAGAGACATTCGCTCAGCTGCACAAATCAACACCAGTTTCGTCCAAGTATAGTCTTTCAAGTAAGCCTAGATTGAACACTTCTTCAAAGTTGCCCAGACCACCAACATTTCAGATCCAAGGGCAATCGATCTACACTTACTATCAAGTCGACGACATCCTCCTCATCTGTTTAGTCTCGGCGCCACCTCCCCTTTATACCCCTACCCAATCCCACGTACCGATAATCACGGCAGTATACGTCGCTTCTGTCATGAAATAGAAGCCAACCCGCCACCCCGCCGACACTAGTGGCTAATCTGAACTGCCCTCATATTAGCCGAAGCCAACGCGATGGCTTGTTCGAATGCCAGATACTCATCAACAATAAGCGTGTTAATTAGTATGAAGACGACGAAATGGCTGCGAAGTGCATATGACGGAGGAGACCAACAACTCGAAACTGATCACGAAGTCGAAATCATCACTGGCGCAACGTTCGCTGTCATGTTTGACATCAAGCCTGGCTTTTGCACCACAGGAGACTATTATCTCCAGCTGAATATCCAGTTCGATGGTAAATGCCAGAGTCGCCCCAATTATTTCGAAAGAGGACGGAACGAATCGTCGTGGGTACTAAGTCACATATCTGGGCCCGAGTTTTAGCAGTGGCTCGAAGTGGAATTTACGAAATTACCACCAGTAAGTCATTTTTGGGGCTCTTTCCGTGAACTGACGTTGGATGCAGGAGAGCTTTCTAGAATTGATCGAGAAGAGGGCTTTAAATCTAAATATGATCAATTTGGCAGCATCAAGATAGAAGCCTGACGCTATGTGGTTGCCTCTAAGAGCAAGTTAGCCCATGTGGACAATTGGGGACCCTTGGGAGCATTCCCAGAGAAGGTGCTCAAGGACAGGGCCCTCGAGATCGCAACAAGGTAAAAGGGACAAGGTAAAGGCTTCAGTTTCAGGCTTTTGGTAAATCCTGACTCCAAAACAGCCTTGGTAAAGCCGAGAAGACTGAAGTACTAAGCATATGGGAAGGTAGAAAGCCGGATACGAGTCCAATCGAAGTATTCGTCTTCAAATATCGTTCCCAAAGTACGTGCATCAATGCCTAGGCTTGCAAACGTCGGGGTGGCGACGAAATCGATGGCCGTACTCTTCTCACACTTATGACTGCGTGTAGCCGAGAGTTTTTGTCCACGAACTTAATATGATTCGGTTGTCTCTTTTGTTGTAGATAGTTGCGCTCAAATAATTGCTTGTAATCCCGCGGACATCTAGCCCTGCTCCGCTGGAAGAAATACCAGTGGAAGATTTGAATATCGACGAGCTTCGAGAGCTTACACGCCGCCAGAAGGCTCAAGCAGAAGCTACCAACATGGGGATCAAGAAGGAACGAGCAGAGGCCAATGAACGCACTGTTCGAGCCGTCAAGAGAACTCGGGAGGACGCCATGAGTGACAGCGATTGTTATGAGGTCGGAGCGATTGCGACTGGCTCCGTGCACAAGAAGCAGCGAACTGAAGACGAGTAGGAGGTCATTGAACTTTCCAGCTAAAGATGTAAAGGAAGAGATGATACTAGCGGGATGGCGTGACTGAGTAGTGAACCGCAGCTAGAAACAGAACTATAGGATTGTTGAGCATGTGGATGGCTTTGCGAGTGACGCTCTAGACTCATTGAGTCCTTCACAGCGTGAGGGAAAGACCTGGCAGAAAAGAGCCTTTCCAAATTGCATCCTCGGTCGAGCAGCCGCCTATGGAGGCTTTCTCGGGAGCTAATGTGTCTCGGTAGCAATGACCCGAAGCCCCATCCGCCCCCAAGTGTGATTGGTTAGAACTCGCACATGCATCATAAGGGTGCGGAGGAGAGGTCAGCATGCTTGCAGCTCTTTCAAGCAATTGGAGTTGCGGCGACTTTTGGGATCCACTACCTCCATCATCGCCCTGGCCCCCGAGAGATGGGTACCCATTGCGGGTTGACCCCCTTCAGCTATCCATAAAGACGATACTTATTGCCATGCCCGATGCTGTTAAATCCGTGTTCCTGTCCCCTCATCAATACCTCTGATCACAGGCTCGGCTACTGCGAGCGTCTTCCATCCCCAATGGTCCCCATATGATTCGCCGCCAACCCTCTCACCCCGCCCATCGTGAGGCCCCTCCTTCTTAGCTGTCATGGCGGCGCGACAGTCTCGACGCTTGATCAAACCCTTCCTATACACTGCAGCTGCAGCCACCGTTGGCAGTGGCGCAGTTTTGTACATATCCTACAGACCTCGTGACATCCCAGGCTCCCAAGGGGCAGCTGTCCCACCGCCGACAGCTGCAGATGGTACAATCATCCCGCCGAGCTTTCCAAATGTCAAGAAAAGAGGAGAACAGATAGCAGATCTCCAACGGAGCGGCGGACTCGCCGGCGCGGCTGCCGAGACAACTCTCAAACAGCAAGTGAAAAATAGCTTCGACAGACTGCGAGGAGCTACAACAAACGAGGATGAGTTGAAAGCCAGCCAACAAGCTGGTGAACCCTACGATCTCCTGGTCATTGGAGGTGGTGCCACCGGCTCCGGTATTGCGCTGGATGCAGCCACTCGTGGGTTGAAGGTTGCCCTGGTGGAAAGAGACGATTTCTCTGCTGGCACCAGCAGCAAAAGCACTAAGCTGGTCCATGGTGGTGTTCGATACCTTGAGAAAGCAGTATGGGAGCTAGACTACAAGCAGTATTCCTTGGTCAAAGAAGCTTTGCGCGAGAGGAAATACTTCCTGGATACGGCGCCCCACCTATCCATGTGGCTCCCAATCATGCTTCCATTGCAGCATTGGTGGCAGGCTCCATATTTCTGGGCGGGCACAAAGTTCTACGATTTTCTCGCTGGTTCTGAGGGGATTGAGAGCTCGTACTTCCTCACACGCAGCAAAGCCCTTGACGCATTCCCTATGCTCCGGAAGGATAACCTTTTTGGAGCTTTAGTCTACTATGACGGCGCCCACAATGACTCTCGCATGAATGTATCCTTGGCCATGACTGCAGCACTGTATGGGGCAACGGTAGTGAATCATATGGAGGTCACCGGTCTTACAAAAGATGCTTCCGGCAAATTGAACGGAGCAAAAGTGAAGGACCTGGTTCGAACCAAGAACGGTCAACCGAGTGAAGAGTTCACCATTCGAGCCAAGGGTATCATCAACGCTACGGGACCATTCTCTGATTCGATTCGGAAGCTCGATGACCCAGCGGTACAAGATATCGTGGCGCCGAGTGCTGGTGTCCACGTTGTCTTGCCTGGTTACTACAGCCCTGCGGGTATGGGTCTCATTGATCCCTCGACCTCAGACGGAAGAGTGGTTTTCTTCCTTCCATGGCAAGGAAATACGATCGCTGGTACCACGGATGCTCCTACAGAGATCAACCCACAGCCAATAGCTGGCGAGGATGAAATTAGCTGGATCCTCAACGAAATCAAGGGCTACCTAGCTCCAGATATCAACGTACGCCGAGGTGACGTCCTCGCTGCCTGGTCAGGTATCCGTCCGCTTGTCAAAGACCCCAAGGCCAAAAACACAGAATCCCTAGTCCGAAATCACCTCATCACAACCTCGGACTCAGGTCTGCTTACATGTGCAGGAGGCAAGTGGACAACGTACAGACAAATGGCAGAGGATGCGGTCGATGAAGCCATAAAGCTTTTTCGCTTGCAGCCCAAGCCACTTACATACGTGACACGAGTCAGCGGAACCGAGATGATTGACGACGCTGCGCCACTTGATGGCAAGTGTCAGACTCACCAAGTACGGCTGGTTGGCGCCCATGGCTACTCGAAAACTTTGTTCATTAATCTGATCCAACATTTCGGCCTCGGGACCGAAGTCGCGAAGCACCTCACTCAATCATACGGTGATCGAGCATGGACTGTCGCTGCATTGTCATCGCCAACGGAGAGGCGTTTCCCTGTTCGCGGTAAGCGCATTTCGCCATTATATCCATTTATCGACGGCGAAGTTCGATATGCGGTACGGCACGAATATGCTCAAACAGCGGTTGACGTTATCGCCAGACGGACCCGGCTAGCGTTCTTGAACGCTCAGGCCGCGCTCGAGGCACTTCCTAAAGTTATCGACCTGATGGCGGAAGAGCTGAATTGGGACTCCAAGCGGAAGGACCTCGAGTGGAAAGACAGTGTCCAATTCTTGGCGTCGATGGGCCTGCCCAAGAGCAAGCTCTCCCTTACGAGGAAAGATGTGGAAAGTGGAAAGGCTGGATTTGCTACTGAGTATGAGCGCAAACTATACTCGAGATATGGTATGCTACGGCCCTTTGGCGGCGACTCGAGAGACACTGCTAACTATGACTTAGATGGTCCTGCGGATACACTCGAAAGTGACTCGAAATTGGTCCCTAGCCACAACCCTGTTATAGGAAGGGATTCGCCAGCCAACAAGTGATGGGGCGAGCTAGGTTCGCACGGCCGGGACACGGGTTAACTCCTGAATGAAAAGTATGGGTGGCTTCCTTAATTGTCTTATTGTTTGGAAAATGGCACGTTCGTTGCTTGTGAATTGGAAAATAGAAGGAGTAGAGTACTCTTTTGTGTACCATTTCATCTTGCTTACTGATGAAGCCCATTTACATTGGGGAGTAGCAAGCCTCGAGAGAAGCAAGCTTTGGTAAGGCCCTCCCACGAAGTTCACCACCGTTGATTCATGGCAGGAAAACTGCGGGATTCTTCTAGTCCTATCAGCCCATTGCGCTGCAGTCACTCTGAATCACCCACAAGGACACTATAAGAGGACCGAGGAGCCTAGTCCCGATGCTAGCACTATTTCATACCGACTGTCTACGCCGTGATTGCTTTCCAATCTAGCAGAGTGAATGGGATGTTCTGTACTTCATTAGCCTCGTAAACCCTGTCCCACTTCCCAAATCCAAAGATCATGTCTTCCCCACGGAATCATAACCCTTCTCTGCAGGGCCATTTTGTGGGCAAGAATAGTCATTCATATCAATCCTGCACAATTAAGTACCTTAACCCCAAATGTGAGTTCACGATTGGAAGATACTGCATGAAGAAAAGACGGATCTCAATCACCATCGCGAGATGGGTTTTGCCTAGGCTTTTCTAAGATAACCACAGCGTGGAAAAGCTTTCGCATCGATAGAAGAGTCAATGCATGTGTACACATAGCCTAGCATTCCAAAGCCGTGCTGAAGAGGTTTCTAACTCAAGGAGCTCCTGCGCGCAGCCATGAATAAAGGAACGAGCACATATCTGCTTCTCCCGACACCAACAACTTCTGCAACGGTGGCTTCAGGCGAGATATTCACTGTGCCTTCACCTCCTATTTCTCTGATTATCCTGGCGACAACGAGCCTGTGTACGCTGGCGGCAGCTGGGACGATGGAGTTTGGACAAATCATGAGCGTTCGTAATGTTGTACTAAGTTGGTAATTCAGGTTGCTCTTCATGGAGAGCGTCGCACACGCGCTGGATTCTTGAAAGGTTACACTTGGATTGCCTCCTACCGAGTCTCTGCAGAACACGTGCGTTTCCCATGGCACAACTGAAGCTTTGTGGAATGCTGTTACTGCAGATACTTGCACTCATGGAAGTAGCCTGCCGTGTGGAGTAGAGGACGGACTTGTCATCCGGTTTTGCGATCACTTTCCAAGTTCGCCAAGTAAAAGTTTGCGGTCTGAGGACCCGGAGACGACTGGAAACGTTGGTCAGAAAAGTTCGGAGCCGAGGATCTGTTAAACTTACTGATCGGTCCCTCTGAAGGTGAGAAGCGTACGTCATTGACGACAGCGTTATGCCCCGGAAGTTTGTACAATAGCTTGCCAGACTGAGCGTCCCAGATCACCACTGTTCGGTCTCCTGCTCCAGCGCATATCTTTTCGCCCTTCGCATCCCAGCTTGCTCGTATCAAGTTCTTCTCGAGACCGGTAGGAGCACCATCATATGTTCGCATCGATCTGTCCACAGGTGCAAATGGTCGGATGTCCCAGGTACGGACAGTTGAGTCGTGGGAATTAGACAGGAGGATTTGCGAATCAGGAGAGATCTCCAGAGACGTTATTGTGTCGGTGTGCCCTCGGAGAGTATATATGACTTCTTGTTTCCGAGCATCCCAGACCTTGATATCATTGTCGATGCCACCTGAATATATTTCATTTCCAGCTTCAGATAAAGTAACGGCTGTAACGGGAAATTCTGTGTCAATGAAATCAACGGCTGCCTTCTGTCGTGGATCCCATATACCAATGTATCCATCATCGCTCCCACTGAGCAACAATTCTTGACCTCGTTTGCTGATGTCCAAGCAATTTATGACCTCTTCGTGTCCAATATGTTTTCTTAGTCTCATACCGGTCTCGAGATTCCAGCTGGCCACCGACATGTCCGCCGATGCTGAGAATATCACTTCCGAGTCGCGGGACCACTGCAGGTCCAGTATAGCTTGTTTATGCCCTGTCATTACACCATAATTCTCGCACTGCCCGTATGTCTTCCATAACACTTTCGGAACGTTAGCGTAGCTCGTAAAGGGGCAGGTGGGTTGGGCTGACTGATCGAGCGGTCCATAGAGCCAGAGGCAATGTATTGACCTGTAGGGTTGAATCGGGTTGCAAAGACTTCTCCAGAATGTCCTTTGAGCAGTCAGCTTGTGAACTCCTGAAAAGCAGCGGGGCAGCTTGCCAGTCAACTCCATAATAGGAGCTTGCAGTCCACTTGTCCGTAATACCTATCCATTCCCGGGTCCATCAGCTGCCCTTGTTCCGCAGTGTTCAGCTATCGGTGCTGCGCTCAGAAAGGGGGGCATGAAGACATACCGATTGTACAAGAGCTCCATTCTGCTCGCCTCCCACAATCGCGACTGCGGAGTTATTGTTAAGGTTCGAGTTGGATTTCTGCCGTTTGACGACAACTTGGGAGGAGGAGCTGAAACTGTCGGAAGCCTGTCTCTTTACGGCAGGCATCATGGCTGATGGAACAGCGGCTGAGACGTTGCGAGCTGCGAGAAAGAGGGTTTGCGGAGATAGTTCTGGGCGTTAGGGGCCTCTTTGATCAGTGGGTAATACAGATCAGTAGTCCTGGAGTGGTCTTGGTAGCAAAGTGCGTCCGCACCTCAAAAATTATTGGCACCGGAATCTGATTGGATGGGGGCCGGCCACCTTTTGTCTACACAACTCTGCACTTTCAGAGACACCGGCAAACGAACAGAGCTGTCTAATTTCAGGTTCAAAGATCCACTAATCGAGTTTCGGCTGGATACCCCATCGACAATAGCCTTTCCCCCTTCTCTATGGTCTGCGAATGATCTAAGATTCGTCCGCAATAGAAGCAAGGGTACTTGTCATGGCATCCGCGCAGAAAGCTGCCCGCTTGGGCGAGGAGTGAGTGATGCCTTTCCAGTCCGCTGACAATCCGAGCTGACAACTTGGTTTTGTAGAATGTGGAAGTGAGTCGCCTTTCGATTTTCAGTTTCGATCATATCTAGGACTCGTATTCTTACGCCTTTCCGCTGCTAGGACTCGCGTTGAGAAGGTAAACGCGGAACTGGTCACATTGACATACGGCACCATTGTCGCCCAGCTGTGTCAAGACTACGACCATGACTACGTTGAGGTCAACACTCAGCTGGAGCGGATGGGCTACAGTATCGGTATGCGCCTCATTGAGGATTTCTTGGCTAGATCTGGCACTGGGAGGTGCGGCAGCTTTCGAGACACCGCCGAGGTGATATCTAAGGTCCACAGCTCTGTTCCCAGTATATTGGTTCTGTAGGAATAACTTATTCCAGGTCGGCTTCAAAATGTTCTTAAACATCACACCCACAATTACGAACTGGACAAGCGATAACAAACAGTTCTCATTGACTTTCGATGAGAATCCATTGGCTGATTTTGTCGAGTTACCGGATGATGGGCGAGCTCAAGATGAGCTGTGGTTCTCAAACATCCTGTGTGGCATTCTGCGAGGCGCTCTCGAAATGGTATGTTGATCTTAGTCCGGTCATCAAAAGCGTGCCCCTTGGCGATCTGAAGCTCATGTGAATAGGTCCAAATGCAGGTCGAAGTTCACTTCGTGAGCGATGTACTACGAGGAAATGATACCACCGAAATGCGACTTACGCTGATACGCTACATTGATGATGAGTTACCGCCTGATGATGAATGAGAGAGAAAGGGGTGAAAGGGCGTGGCCTTGGCAGAAGACGAAGTTAGATAGGAGTGCATGCATAATTGAACGAATCGGTTCACACGGAGCGGCAATGGGCTAAATGGTTAGAAAATTAGAAGGCACGTGAATACCAGGGAGAAATGGCGCATCATCTTGTACCAGGATGTAAGGAGTGAGTCACTCCTCTGGCTGTGCTTACTCGATCTCACGCATGAGCATTCTGGCAGTGTACTATGGGAGCTCGAAATGGGATGTATGGCCAAGAATATGCGCCTCCAGAGCCATAGGAAGCATTTACAATGAGACAATGGTGCGGGAGGATGATCAAACCTTGCTGTCTGGAGGTCTGGGGTAGACAGGGTTGGGTGAGTTGAGGCATAGGGCTGATCACGTGGACGGTTTCAATAAAAGAGGCTAAGTTCGCCCTATATGAGCACCCTGCAGTAGATCAATTTCCTAGGTATTTGGCAACGAGCTGGGAACGTGGAAGCCAGGGACAGTTCCGTGTATTCTGTTCCAGATTAGTCCGAATGATTATGCCCTCGATGCAGCAGCCAGGGAATAAATAAGTCAATGATCATGGACCCCGGGGTTTGTTTCAATTTCCTCGAGGTTGATACACCTCACGCCCCCACTATCGGCCCAAAGCGGTTTGACGTGCTGGCTTGTACGCAGCATTTGGTGAGGATGCAGAACGGTGACCGCCTGCCCAGCCTGCACTCAATCAGAACTCCTGGTACTCGAGCAGAGCCCGCCACATATCGAATTATTACTCCCTGAATCCGCATCTCAGTACACCGACGCCGGTGGCTATACCATCCTCCCTACAAATAACTCTACTTTCTTTGTCATCATTGTCTGTGTGAGCAGGCTGAATCAGCGTGCTGCTCGTTCATCACCTTTGATCTGCGGCGTGCCAAGTTCTCGCCTCCCCCCCAACTTCGCGACCGAACGTCTGGAAATCACTGCGGCTGCGCTTCGGTCGCGAGTCACACACGGCCCTCTCCTCTTCGATAGAACCACCCAATATCACTCTCCTTTGAGACATCGTGCTACTCCATCGCACAAAGTCATCGAGAACAAACATGTCTTGTCTTATCTGAAGAGAGCGCAACTAAAAATCTTCTTGCCGTCGTTCGTTGCAGCTCAGCTGCACTTCCTCGCGATTTTCTCCGCTCACACGCTCTCACTTATCGATCAGCAATCCTAACCTCTCCATCAGAGTACCACAGCCTCCAAATCCTTCCATTATTTCCAGCACCTGCCGTGTGCGATGATGAACTCGATGAACATGACCGGCATGAACCCTGCACAGGGTGGGCCGGTCGGCGGTGGGATGATGCTGATGAACAATGGCGCACCCGCCACGCCATCTAATAGCGAGTCGGTAGACAATATGAAACAACGCCTCAACACTTACATATACGATTATTTTCTGAATTTTGGATACCACGACCATGCACGCGCCTTGGCTCGGGATGAAAAGTTTGATATATCTCTGAAGCAAACTATGAAGTCAAGTCCGGGTGGACGCCGAAAGGATGGAGAGATCAACGGCGTTGATGAAAACGCCATGGACACAGATTCCAAAGACGACCTCGTTATACCAGATGATCTGCCAAGACCCCAAATTCCTAGTGAATGTCCTGGAAGTGCTTTCCTCTTCGACTGGTTCTGCCTCTTCAACGACATTTTTCGTGCAAGTGCACAACGAGCAAAGAGGTCAGGACAGAGGGATGGCACGCCTGCACAGACATATCTTGATCAAACCCAGGTCAGTCCTCCGCCCTTCAACAATTAACACCGCAGTCCACTTCCTAACTCTTTCACAGCAAATACAGCGCATGCGTGAGAATCAACAGAATGCTCAGTTGATGAGAAACCCTCAGATGATGCCCGGACAGAATCAATTCGCTGCCATGCGTGGGTTGCGAAATGGGATGACACCAACTGATATGCAGCGCGCTGCAATGTCGAAGCATATGTTTGTCTGACCTTAGGCACTCTAATCGCGCCGACACTGACAATAGTACAGGACACCGCAGCAAATCCAGCAAATCACCCAACAACAGCAGATGATGAAGCAGCAACAACAACAGCAACACCAGATGCAAAGAACACCCTCTGACATGGACATGAACGGACATCGACCGCAATCGCCCTCAGACCCCGAAAATCCTGGTTCGCCATCCAAGCGACCTCGTCTGGGAGAACAGCAATTCAGTGGTCAAATGGGACCGAATGGTCGAGGCCAAGGCGTTCCGGGAGTCGGACCTCAAGGTGGTGGAATGTTGATGCAGACCGGCATAAATCAAAAGGCTATGGGCCAGGGCCAATTCCCAGGCTTTGCAGGACAGAATCCGGCCATGGCACAGAAGATGATGCAGGTATGTTTGATTCTGGATGCAACTCTTAGTATCGTTCACTCACCTCTTTCCCAGGGCGCGATGCAGAATGGCATGATGAACCCTAATGTCATGGGTAATCAAGGCTCCCCAATGATGCAAAATATGTCCGATGGGCAGTTTATGGCTACCATGCCAATGGGCGACATCTATGGTACTCGCATGGGGGCAAATGGGGCTATGCAAGGACCTGGTGGCGCGAGCGGTGGAAATCATGCGCTGCAGGATTACCAGATGCAGCTGATGCTACTTGAACAACAAAACAAGAAACGTTTGATGATGGCCCGTCAGGAGCAGGACAATATTGGCAGAGACCAGTCAATGCCAGGGCAGCCTGGCATGAATCCTGGCATGTCACCATCGGGTAGCAGGACCGGCACTTCACCAAACCCTAGCGAGCAGATGAAACGCACACCTCAGATAGGTGGATCACCGGCTGCCGGGGATGTTATGCAAGGTCGAGGGTCGCCTGGGCCTATGGCTTTTATGGGAGGCATGTCCCAAGACTTCGGCAACCCAATGCTCATGAGAAATGGTAATGACGGAATGCCAGGTCCAGGGGGCCATGGCATGCGGCCTGGTCCGAATCTGAACATGGAAGCTATGGCTCGCGCTCAGCAAGGCAAGAGTATGCCAGGTGGCAATTGGCAAGCCGGACCACAAGGCCAGCAGATCATGCAGCAGCAGGCTCAAGGCCAACCTCCCCCACTGGGGACACCGGGCCAAAGAAGTGATATGCCTCCTCCGCAGGCACCCGCGACTGGAAGCACAAATGCGAATCGTACGCAGCCATCTTCTCCACAGCCTCAAGCGCCTCCGACGCCTTCACAATCGAACAAGGCAGCTCCGAAGAAGAAAGTCAAGGACGAGACGCGCAAGGTAAGGCCTCCTTGGCTCTTTCATGATAATGGTACCGTATTTACTGACGTTGTCTGTAGCGACCGAATAAGAAGAACTCCACTGCCAATGCTCCGGCGTCATCAGAAGCTGACCGTCCACCGACTCCTACTCCATCCACACCCATCACGCCCGTACATCCAAACACATTTGCTGGTTCTGGAAAAGGAGCGCTGGCAACTACGGCCGGGGGGGCTACCAATTCGAATGCCGCACCGACGTCGAACCCGTCGGTTCCACAAAATCAGCAGCAGATTCCACCACCAGATCCAATGCCAGGAGCTGGTCAGTTTGGAGACCCCAATTTCCCCGACCAGGCCTTCAGTCTGGACTTCAGTGGTCTGGAGTCTTCTGATGTCCTCAATGACTTTGACTTTGACACCTTTTTGAACACGGATGACGCTTCGAATTGGCAATTGGACGCGAGTCTTACTTCCGACACTTTCGGCCTGGAGACAGCAGGCGTCGAGTAAATTCGATGCTAGATCTCGCACTCGTGGTCGTGGAAAAATGATTTCACATCGATGCCTCGACCGGAATCGCCAAGAGCTGTTCAGGCTGAACTTTACTCGCCTGTCTGCCGATTTTGTTGGTGCCCATGAATGGGTTATCTGCCGAGTACCTCACAACACACAGGCATTGGACATCTTTGGGGGCTCGGATCCTTCCAAGCGACCATCTTGTGGCGTCTTTTGTCGCGTACGACCATGAAGCCCCGTTGAATGATCATTTTGTATCTCGCCGCTCAACAATCTGACGACGATTTCTTAGGGATGACATTCTCATATTGTCCTACCTTCCACCAGCTTGCAGAATCCCTGAATGTGCAGACAAATTCATTAATCGTCTCACGGCGATCACTTCTCCAATCTGACAGCGACTTTGCTAGCCTAGCTTTGTCGTTTTGACATTATCTGTTACGCCGGTTTTGGGTCACCACTTTGATGAATGGGCGAGATCTTTGAAGTCGTCCTGCGTTTGTCACTGCTCTTTTCTATGGTAATAGTCATGCTTATCTATACCCCTGGCATATTCAAGAACGTTCGGTTCTTGGTTGCACCAAATCGGCGTGTCAGGCGAACGGGGGCATCCAATGTTCATATTTCCTTGGTTTGTGCTCGCTCAGCATTATTGTATCTAAGTATCGCACAAATTTTTTCCAAGGGTAGTGAACTGTGAATCATACTATAGAGGATGATTTTGTCATTCACACGAGAGAGTCCTAATTCAGTTTGCTGGAAGCAAATACCACTTGAGCTCACAGAGAAATGTGATATTTCAGGCTTTCTTCACCTCAATTAATCAGAAGCACTCGCACTGGAGGACGCTACATCTTTCGCATTACGTGGCCGCTCTTTCCGTTCCGTGAATCGGTAGGATGAGTGGGCTGTCACCTGGGGGTTACTCTTGCCGTTGTCAGGCACCAAATGGCAGGCGCGTGTGCTTGCACTGTCTACGATGCATTTCGCATCTTGATTCTCTCAGTCTCCTTCATTCTCAACTTGTCCCACGTCTGCTAATTTCGGCCGTCATCGCTACCGACGGGCTCATATCGTTCCCTCATCACTTCTCTCTGTCTCAGCATTCCACTTCTCAGTCCAAAATGCGGTACCAGGACTGGGACGTACTTCTGTTTCCTGAAGGTTGCAAGGCTCCAATTCAAGAGTTTAAGACTCAATGCCACGCGACTAGGGATCTCGGTGAGACTTTACAACCACTGATCATTTCCGACTAACCGAGTGTTCCAGAATCTCCATTCCTCCACAGCCCAGCCTTTACTGGCGTCCAATTTGCGTGCGATGGTCCCCCGGTCACGCAATTACCAGTCCTCACTTCATTCGTTCCAAGCTTGCTCCAAAATGCACCCTTCCGAGTCTCCATTCACAACTGGGACAAGCCAAGACCTTCACGATTGATGGAGAGCTTGGTTGGTCTAGATGACGCCATACTTTTTGAGGCTCGCATCTACATTGACGGCGTCCTAGTAGCGTACGTACGACTTGAAACTCATTCACACCGGGCTAATAGAATCACAGGGGGAGCATCTTCGATCAGCAGACCCTCTGGCCACATGTCCTTAATACGAGTGCCCAACTAGATTCGACCGGCAATGCAAAGCCCTTGAGATTTCCTCAATTCCACCAGGAGATCTTGCACCAATCACACTGGGAAGCTGGCGAACTGCTTGGCCGCATTAGGGTCGTAATTGCAGAAGGCTTCTCTCGTGACATCGGCGCCCAGGGCAATCCCTTTGACAGAGTGAGAGACGTTGTGGTGTTTTCTTTCCAGCACGCGCCGCTCCACATTCTCGAATTCTCAGGCATTGCCTGGCCGAACGCTGGCATTTGGAAGAGAGCCTCGGGCGATGTCGTTCATCACAGCCTTTCACGAGGAACGAAATACCCGCACCCTGAAGATCTACATGCGCACTCGCCACGTTACCCTACAAGCTGGGCTTCCCGAGCCATGCTACCGCCAATGGCGCCAACCAGCGATCCAACCTCGGCTCGTTCTGGTGGTAATAGCGGCCTTCGGGTCGCATCTGGCCTACCACTGACTGAGGATCCATTCATAGACCCTCGTAAAACCAATGCCGTCTTCAGGCGTAGCAAACAGTCAACGCTCGAAGATACGCCAATGCCCAGCTACATTTCGATCAGCACGGAAAGACCGCAGGCGTATTCAGACATGGCGCGTTTAAGTTTTGAGCGCAAGAAAGATGCAAGCGCTACCACTTTGATCAACAACGACATGTCTTTGGATGAGCTCATCCATATGGTGAGCCCTGAGAAGGCACGTGATATTCTAATCGAGGTTTGCACGCCTTCGGAGTGCGCGGACAGCGACATTCAAGTCCCGACCAATAGTCCCTCGAGCAATGCCGAACTTTCCACCTGGCCTTCAACCGCATCCCAAGAACTCAGCTTGGGAGCTGCAGTTAACGCTTTCGACAGAAACGTTGAGCAAGAAGTGTCAACGAGGAGCACGCCTTCGTCACATGATTCGTCGGGACCGAACGCCAGCCCTGCCAGCAGTGTTCGAGGCAAGAAAAAGCCCCCAATGGCCCTCACAAATTTGCTCCAAAGCCACCCTGCTAGTCTTGAGGCCGTGCGATCGACGAGTACCAGCTTCAAGGCAGCTGAATCGAACGTGGACATGCCAATTCTTGTCTCCAGCGACACCAAGAGATCTAGATTAGACTCAAACGGTTCGAAGAGGAAGCGATCCACTCTCGGTACCCCGACGCCAGCAGCTGGTGAGGCTGAGGCAAGCTCTCCCCGCAAGAAGGCTTCAAAGAAGACCTAGAATAGTCAATTGGCGGTAGTGAAGTTCGAGAACAGCGGTAGCACGGCAAGGGCGGCAGAAGAATATGAGACTATGACGCGCGAAGAGCAGAAGTGTTAGCATTGGCATGTCTTACGACGGGACCGTACGCCTGGGAAACTTAGAAAACCTCTACCAGCATAGGTACAGAGCAGGACTATTGGGAATGGGCACTCATGGGGGTAATTGTCTGGCTCGACCGTGATGCATCTATTTTTGCTAGGTTTTTCTTTCGCTGTTCTTCGGAAACCGACACCTGATAAAGCGATGAGGGTAGATAACATCCGCCACGAAAAGTATGGGTTAATGCGTGCCACTCTGTAAACAATTGATCCCATCGTTGCAAGCAAAATTTCTTATGGAAGCCAATGTCACTTTGGTGTTTCGTTACTTTGCCAAAGACAATCTCCGCCACCAATTTTTGCGTTTTGTACACTGCCACCTCCAGTTCTTGAGTAGATGTGATGGACTTGTCAGGATGTGTTCAATGGAGTGGCTACACTCCTAGTGCAGTCTATATACACTTCAATTGCCCTGATGGCCCTAATTTTGCCTATCCAGGTAGCAGATGGCCCCCGGTCAGGGGTCGGCATTCTTGAAATGGTTCTGCGCCCCGGGTGGATTTTCATGACATGTTAATATCTACATGCCAACTTAAAAACCCAAAAGCAAGATGTTGCCCGAAGAGAGGTGGAGGGGTGGGCCAGTAAACCAAGACATGGCCGTTTCGTATACCCAGCAGCATCCCATGCCTGCTCGAACTACTGGTCAAACGCACCCATAACCCCAGCTCCGTGGCCGAGCCCGGTCGGCATACTCCTTCTCTCGTCACTTTTGATCCGCACCGTATTCGCCATCGCCGGGTGCGCCTTTGCGAAGTCGGGCCCTAAAGACCAATTCTCCAACCTCATCACATGCCGCTCAAACACGGGATTGATGGTCAGTTCCTCGCCCTCGGACGTCGAGAGCAAGCAGTCCGTCGGCTCATACGGCCAATTGACCGACAGCGTCGACGTATAGGGAATAAACCAATTCTCAAATGCGTAGTCCTGGTAATTGCTGACAAGTTTGTCCCGCATCTTGGGCCACGGCAGGAACTCTATCCACGCCGGGTGGGGAGTGAAGAGCTGTGAGGGCCGCGGCGTCATCCATTCGGGCATGCGTTCGTAGTTTTCTTGTGTGGGGTAGATTTGCCAGCGTAAGACGAGGAACATCACGTAGAGGACCGCCACTTGCTCAGGCAGAGCTGAGATGTGGGGGAAATTGCTGAGGATGTCGATGATGACTTGAGAAAGAGGGTGTGAATTGCCGCCTTTTTCAGGGTTTAGCAGCGAGGAGACACTCGGATATGCTGGACCCACGAGTTCACGGCGAGAGACGCCTTCGGCGGCTTCACGTTGTCGCGACTGCACAAAGTCGAGGAGGATGCCATCGAGAGGACAGGTGGAGGGGACGTTTCGGCATGGCATTGACCAGGCTGCCATAGGCGGGTTGGAGGGGCTCTTCGAGAATGTCGAGTAAGCCTCGTCCGAAGACGATTGTCGAGTGTGTGGGGAGAGCTGAGATGGTCTTGTTTTGGAGATGTTCTGTGTGCTGTCGAGAAGAAAATTGAAACCCAATCTTTCGCCAGATTCATTTAACTCAAGTCCCCGCTGTAGTGTATTTCGCTGTTGATCGAAAGCATCATTTGACGACCATTGGCGTTCATGCTGAGATATTGACACCGGGTTGCTAGGGTATGGTTGCTGATAGTTGGGCGATTTTGTCGACGTCGAAGGCGGCAAGTCTGTCGGGAGAGATTGTAAAGTATGCTGTTGGGCGTGTCCGTTGATGTAAAGGCCACGGTCGAAGGACTCGGTGTGCTGGTGAGAGTGGCCATTCGGAAGATCGCCTTGAGCTGCAATGGCGAGATCTGTTGCCGTATTGTCAAATGAGACCGTCTCAGTGCAGCCAGGATTGACGTACCGGTAAGGCCTTGAGCACCAATTATAGGTTGAATGATAGATAGCACCGACGCAAGCCTGCGCCTGATCTCGTCATTCTCCGCCTGGATGGCATCTTTCTGTCGGAGGACTGTCTGTAGTTCTTGATACGGTTGTTGCGATGTCAACTCTTGAATGCGCCTCTCGAGAGACTCGATCTGCGCTTTTGTCCGCTCTCTGATCGCCCGCTGCGCTTCTCGGTCGTTTGCCCGTTTCTTTGCAAGCTGTTCAGGTGTCAGGCTTGCAACACCTCGTGCCGAATAAGTTGCTTTTCGTTTCTTTGATGATGGCTCAGGAGAAGTTGTGGCGTCAATTGGTGATTGTATCCCCGAATCAGTGAGATCATGTCGTAGCATGATTATGACTCGCGACTAGCGGCTTCACTCACGCAAGTAAGCGGGGCATGATAGCGATAGTGCATGAGCATGGCCTTGTATTGAAGAGTTGCTAAGTCATGAGGACCTTTGTATCTCAGTTTTGCGAGTCATGTAAAGAAAGAATTACGAGTGCAAAATGATGACATCGTGCCGGCACTCCACATTGACCACAGCCCACGATTCGCAGGGCTGCTCCCCTTAACATTTCGCGCGTCTCATAACACCTGCACCTGACAAGCAGAAAACACATAACAGTACGAGTACAGTATCCTCAATCAACCAGCTCTTAGCAGTACAATAGAAGTGAAATCCACTCCGACCTCACCTTCACGCCCATTTACAGTATGCCGCTTTAAACACTCGCACCTCGCGAGCAGGGTAAGCCAGGGTGACCGAGCCCCCGATACATTCCGCAGATGATGTGAGGAAGTAGTAAGTGATTTCGTCTACATTCCAGATGCGAGGTCTAAACATGGGTTGGTTGCATCGCGGGTGAATCATTGTCGCTGCAGTATTATCCCATTGACCGGCAAAATCGACGTTTACTCGCTTGGGCTGCCCAACTGCTACACCTCTATCAAAATCAGCACCTCGGGAGGCCTCCCCTAGAAGTTAGAGATGAGCTGCGTTACCATGGTTACGTTTAGGGGTTGCATCCCGCGAACCCATATTCCAAAGCATCCCACAGGGAGTGTGTTAGTAGAAAGATTGATGGGAAAGGTTCCAGAGACGGCCTAAGAGGGCGCCAGTTTGGTACTGATCTGACCGATATGGAGGACGCCAGAATAGCAAACACGAGGTGTAAATAGTGTAATGTTTACCTCTGCCGAAAAGGGAAATGCTGGGAGAGATATCACAATAGTAAGAAGTATTAGGTAGTCAATTGAAGCATTCGAGCGCCCTCCCGTTATTAACTACAGTTACGCAATCACTACTTCGTAATGTAAGCGTGACCCCCCGAAAGGCTTAAACCAATAGGGGAGCCCATGGTGCTAATTTCAACGGGATGTCCCCCTGGAGGTCCCTAAACCAATAGGGGTGTAGCAGTCGATTTTGCCAGTCAATAGGATATCAATACGCCCCCGCCCACCCTCGGACAGCGGATATATGCAGGCAAGAGGCATACCAATTCAGCCCAACCCTATCTTTTACAATGGCATCCAGTTAAAACTGACGCTACAGTTATCTCTCTGTGAGGAGAAAAGTGCCTGATCCGTTACAAAGAATGTCGGGCACGGCCTCTGATGAATGGAGTGGTCGACATCACACCATGCACAGGTGGCTGCAGTTCCTAATCACATAAAGATGCAATTTGTTCCGTTCCACCAAATGAACCATCGACACGTTAACTCTAGGGCTAGACATTCCGGCGTCGACTCGGCTTTCTCAACCATTTAACGTGGATGAAGCTGTTGTTCTCGGCACTCATTGATATTTGGACCGGGCAAACTCTGTGTTATGGTGCCAGCTGTCCATTCCTCAAGTCTTCTATGGTCACTGATATTGCCCAGTTTCATCCAGCAACACTCTGCATTTCACAGACACCGTCTTGCCCCAGGATCCAGAGATGGTTCTCCAACGCGATCCCGAAACTGGCTTGGTCGTCTCTCGGGGAGTCAATTCAAATGAGAATCCTGATCTCGAAGACCCGGAGCTCGGAGAGTCCCGGAGAGCATATTACAAGCTCATCGAGGAAGAGAACAAGTTAGATCGTCTGATTGAATTGATTGACCGCTCGAACAATCCCGTTCGGAACTTGGAGACCAGCTTGGACGAGCAACTCATCTACCAGGAACATGACCCAAGCCACGATGACAGTCTCGGATGTCCCAACGCGAAGGACCGCCCCGGCATGTGGGTTCAGGTGCAGACCTTCGGTGCCAGGGCCGTTGATCCTGACTCACCTTTCTTGAATCGGCTCGCGTACTTTTGCCGCGAAGCAGGTATTCGACCTTGTGGAAACAGCCGATGCATCAAGATCAAGGAAGAAATAAAGGATCTGATCCCACAATGCGAATGGCAGAAATTCCGAGAATGGGCGGTGGTTCTCAGTTCTTGTCATGCGTCTTTCGCCCCTGAGGAGAGGGTCACGCGTGCCTACTTTCACCTTTTTGCTGCCGTTGATGCTTGTCAATCGCTGTTGGATGAGTATCTCAGAGAGGGCAAGCAACTCACAGGAGTCCTTATTGGAAAAGAAAACCAGAAATGCACAATTGACATCTTTGGCGTATGTGAGATTATCTATTGGATGCTCACCACTCTGGACCCCAAGATCAACCCGTCCATCGACGGACGATGGGGGCCTGACTTCCTGCCAATTCACATCACCGCTCCCGCTGTCGCAAAAGCCACAGCAATGGCCAAAGAACTGGGGCTTTGCCCCAATCGGTTCTGGAATCTCGCTGGAGTGACTGAAAGAAAGCAGGTTGATTTACCGGGTCTTATGGAGATGGCTATCAGGCATCCACGACTTCGACATGCTCAGCATGATAAATGCACGATTGGATTCTGCACCTTCACAACCCTGGACAGCACCAAGATAGAACAACTTCACAGATGCAGGGACAAGGGGTGCCTGGAGCATGGACAGCTCTGGTTCAACCCAAAGCTGCTGAATGAGTCAATCAACGAGAATGGGCGGACAGTCTGGCCCATTTCGGATCCCTTCAAGGTATTGCAAACTGGTAGCTACGTTGCGATTTCCCATGTCTGGTCAGACGGGACTGGCGTCGGGCTCCAGGAAGTCGGTAAAGTCAACCGGTGCCTATTCGAGTTCTTCGCCAAAATCATCCGCGAGCTTGGCCACGATGGAATATGGTGGGACACTATTTCAATCCCTACCGATCGAGACGCTAGGCGGAAGGCTATCAACGAGATGCACAAGAATTACTCCAATGCGGCCGTAACTCTTCTTCACGACGAGTACCTCGTTAACTATGAATGGGCAGATGACGGCAGCCCTTGTCTGGCGCTAGTCTTCTCCCCGTGGCTCACGAGAGGTTGGACAGCACTGGAGCTCATCATGTCGGAAACCGTCCTCGTTCTCTACAAAGGCCGAGATGGGCGGCCTGTTGTGAAGAATCTCGACGTCGATATTCTCGCCAAAGACCCAAGTCGATGCACCCGTGCTCACTGGATTGCCTCCACCATCATCCGCAGGATCCGTAAGAAAGACATCGATAACGTCTCTAGTCTTATGGCAATTCTCAAACCTCGAACTACATCATGGGAGCGTGATCGCATGGTCATCGCTGGGCTACTTGCGGGCTTGGACGATATTCCCTCCAACATTCGGCAAGATGAGATCACGAAAAAAGTTATCGACCGCATTTATAGATTGAATCCTTCGAGTATTCTCCACGGACAAGTCACGATAGCAGAAACTGGTGGATGGTCATGGTGCCCACCTTCCTTGTACTACATGCCTGTGGAAACAACCGGGGATCTGTCAGAGAGTGGCGGGTTAGGATTCAGCCCTTGTTTGGTCGACGTGAACGGAGTGCTCGCGGGATCGTGGCACTACCGGGCGCTGGAAAAGGAGGAGGTCATGCTGAGACGCATTGTCTCGAGTTCATGTGAGATGACTGTCATCATGAAGACAGAGGATGCACTTCGTCGCTGGGAGTACTGTCTTCTTGTCCGCGAGCACAATCGCGGTGGCCCGGGACTGGGGTTCCTTGTCATTCCAGTGGAGAAGAGCAGCGACGGCGAGTTCATTCACTGCAAATTTGTCGGTAGCGTGCGCGATGTCTCCCCTCGGCCGCCTCAGGGATATGATCCAAGGTTCAAGTATGGCTACTTCAAGATTGGGATGGAGGGGGAGAGCGAGCTACTGGGAAAGAAATTCTGCGACAAGGATAAGCCTGAGGCCTGGCCTGGTGAAAACTTCGACTGGCTGCATGGGAAGCTCTGGATGGGAGATAGCTTGATGGGGCAATTGCTGGTTATGCGTTTCGACTCCAAAGCTGGAGTGACCGACGCATTCGCCCTTCAAGTAGCGGGAAAAGAAGCCCCCCATGAGGGCCAAAATATTCCCGCCGGGAAGATGGTTCTCTACTGCAACCCTGACGTGATTCTCTCTCCAGAGCCAGTCTTTACCGTCAAGGCGCGTCGAAAACGCGGGCCTGATCGAAAATCCCGCGAGATTCTCGCCCGGTTGACCGCCGAGCAGTCATGGCCGCCGAAAACTATTCCGGCGCAAGATCGGACTTACTACCCAAGCAATGGAACTTCTCCTGGTAGGCAGGACTTCAGTACAGAGCTGTTTCGTTTGCCAAAAGAAAAGCCCCCCATCACCTTTGCGGCAATAGATCCGGCACTGTTCACTCCAGACATGCAAAGACCCTACAAAGGCGTCTGGGCTGGTATGTTTTTCTGTATTCTTTTGGCTTTCAATAAATCACAATGACGACTTGACTTGGACATCTTTGATTGAGATTCACTGACAGAAAATTAATGCTGCAGGTTGCTATCCTATTACTGGCTACGACTTCTTACTCTTTCACCAACCGAACAAAAGCCAGCTTGAAGTTATAAGACTGACGGGGGGACCCCTTGGGCCGAGGGGATCTCCCTTCCTTGTGGTAGATGATCTCAGTGATAGCCAGGATGTCTGTGCCGAAGATGAATGGACCGGGTTGCCGACTGTTCCTGCCAAGGTGTATCTTGCTCCGCAGGGAGGGGACAATGGTAAGTTCCCTCCCTCCCTCCCTTTAAAATGGACAGATTGACTCTATCTATGCTAATACAAGTTTTGTCTCAACACAGATAATTTTACTTCTGCAGAGTTGGTGCTGGTGAGCCGTGACGAGGTCGTTGTGCTCATGGAGGTCGCTGTCATGCAGTTTAAGCGCATCTCGATCAAGGAACTGATATCCGGGTGAGGCCGTTTGAATTGGAGAGTAAATTGACCCCTCATGTCTCTTTTTCAGCTGCCTAGGAGCCCTCTCGTGATGTATTTGCAGCAAGTGATGTCTCAGCGGCGAAATTCCCTGAAACCCTTGGTGAGCTGGACTCTGGATGCCCAAGCCAGTGTCAGGATATACGCCTTGCGGCAACATGGGGACACCGTCGATGGCGTTGTGCCAAAAATAGCCGGGTAGGAGGCACTGATACTCACCAGTCCGTGATTGGGGGTTTGTGGAACCTGGGACTGGTATTTCGTGAGCTGTCCCGAAAACAGACTGGCGGTTGGTATGTTGAAAATGTCCACTGGCGCCCACCAGTCCGTATTCGAGACGGCTTCGTGGCAGCATACCCGATCTCTCTAGCCATTGCAACGCTCTTCGCATAGCTTCACCTCGCGATTGATGGAGAAGCTTAGGACTTGTACTGTGTTTGCCAAACTAGTTGTCAACGTAGCCGAACCCTACCTGGGAGGTAAAGCCACGTCCGTAGGATATGTCTTGATATCTTGAGGGTGGGATGTTGAGAGCACTGCAGAACTTTTCACACGCTGAGATCAGCCTTGGGCATGTTATGTCTAAAGTGGGAGCTCGCTGACCTTTGAGCAGTGTAGCACACTGATCGTATGACAAAGTGGCAATTGTCGCAATTGCAGGGAGAGGGTGGCTTGGGACTGTGGGCACTATTGTGGATGGTGCTTGGGCTGACTCGTTCCCTTGCTTATCGCGTGCCATCAATTCAAACGAAGATGTAGGGCACAATGCAGTCGCGAGGAGACGAGCAAGAGGTTTCCTGACACGAGTCAACAAGCTCGAAAATGGAATCAGTGGGCTCACTTGGCCAAGCATAAGCAGTAAACAACCAGAGGAGACCTTGACTTTCATAGCTCCACCCTTGGAATTCAACATACCAGACAGCCTCCTGAAAGGGCTCAACAAACTGTTGCTCGCGACGGCCTTGATTGCGTCTCATTATGTTGTAATTCTGGAAATCGGTCAAATTCGAGTACTTGAACAAGCAGGTCTCCGCTTCAGGAACCATCAAGGCCGTGGAGCTGAGCACACGCACTAAATAAACTCGAATTTTCGTAGTTGCCTCTCCGAAGATCAAGGTAATAGACTGCCCCCGTAAATGGGAGGTTATGAGCCTTTGCTTTTTGTCATCTACACCGTTCTTTCTATGTCTTTCAAACGCCATTTCAACCTATGCTAGCTCATGAACTAATTACGAGGCAACCTTAGCACTATACTTCCCTGCCGCAATATCGAACATCTTACTCTTCTCTTCTAGGTCCGTAAGCAGTAAATGCTCTGGCTCCACACCTTTCAATTGCTCTATTAGCCCTTCCGTTTCGCTTGCATTCTTTCCCATCACACTTGACAGCACGATGGCATTCGCTATAGCCTGCGGATCAACGTTTTCTGCCTGTAGAGCTTGTTGCAGCGCAGCTTCTGCCTCTGGTAACCGACCTAAGTGCAGCTCTGCAACTGCTTGGCCGACAAGAGATGTAGGCGACGTAGCCGAGTGCGTTGAGGCGAGCTCTTCGTAGACGTAGAATGTAGATTGGTATTTCTCCCCACCAAGTCGCATCCCAAGCCAGGCTTCGGCGAGATTGATGAGGAGGGAGTCTTGGGCCCAGCGTTTCGCGGCTTGGACTTCTTTGAGTGCGAGGTCTGTTCGATTTTGGGAGAGGTGAATTTGTGTCAGAAGTGCGACGGCTTCGAGGTTGCCTTGATGTTTAGAGAGGAGCTCGATGGCTTCAGCTTTCGATCCCGAGGCTGCAAGGACTATGCCACAGCAAACTTGAACGACTGCATCTTCGCCTTCGGACTGTGCCAGTGACGAGGCTAGCTGAGCGCCGGCCGGATTTCCGCTGCTGTGCTGCGCTAGCGCTTTTATTGATTGTGAGGCGGGATCTTTGGCAGAAGAGAGGGCGGAGAGGACATTGCGGGCTTGTCCAAGTGCTATCTGTGCGCGGTATTTCAGCTGCTGGGCAATGCTGCGGTTTTGAGGTGAGAGCGACGAAATGTCGAATTCGAGAACTGAAGGGTAGGCGTGAGTATAGAAGGCGGTGGTTATGTTGAGTAGTTCTGAAGAAGAAAGATTAGCAGCCCTTTGGGCGCACCATGGAAGGGCGGAGTGGAGGAGCATATACCTCCTTCCCCGGAGAAAGGATCCATGATGCGATTCAGCGATTCAGCATACGCTCTATCTAGTTTCCACGTAGCCGAGACAGATATCCTCCTCAAAGAACAAGCTTGAACTTGATGAGCTGTCCGAAACGTTGCAGACAACTTGCTGGGGTCTGGCAATTGGACTTGGCCTGGGCGACGCCAAGGCCCGGAAATATAGCGGTAACAACTCCTCAAGGCACTTATTCCACGCGGTTGAGTCTCGCCCAATTTTGAGAAGCTCAAGATTAAGGCAACAGGTACGGTTAGGTAGCAAATCTACCCATAAAACTTCCACGCATCACCGCTCAACCTCTGAAAACAAACTCCGAGAGACCTACTCGACCGTAAAGCTTAGGCTTCTCTTTCAGCGTTGCAGAAATGTCCTTACGGAATCGAACAATACGCCTTATACCTGGGCGAAGCTCTGCAGAGGCTGTAGTCAAGCCTGGTAGCGCGGTGAGCGATGGAGATGCTAACGCCTCTCAAAAGCTTGCAGATGAACCCCTCAGACCTGAGTCGGGGTTGGCTAGCAATATTGTGGAGTCAAAGGTTGATTCTACGGCCTCGCCTACACGAGCAGAAGACGTGAGGCCAAAGGATCTTTGGGATGAAGCCTACAATATGCTTTGGAACGACAAGGACAAGAAGAAGCTCATAGATGCTTATGAGAAGTTTTTACAAAATCTGCAGTCCTCGCAGGACTCCCTTCAGCTAGGTACGTTGGCATAGGGTTGGCCTAAATTCGGGCTTCCAAGTCAGGCAGACTACTGCCCGATTGAGTACTACTACTTTAAGCTGTTCAATCGCATGCCTTGGGCTTAGCCCTTGTGGCTGCTTCAGCTAATTACGGCTCTAGGTGGATTTGGCAGTGAAACATCCACCAAAGCACGGGCAATACCTACACAAGGTAGGGAACGGGAACTGCAACTCGAAAAGCTCGTCGATGTCAAACGCCAAGCCGTGGAAGAAGCTCGTCGTAAGCTCACCATCGGTAAGGAGACATACATTATCAAAGAGAAGGTCGACAAAATTGTTTCTGCAATCATCTTTGCCAAGGATTTCATTACTGCTGCGGCTAGCTTAGAACCACACGCAGCACTCGCATGGGCTGGAGTCTCGGTCCTCCTCCCGGTAAGTCTAGTCGACAGTCATACCATTCTAACTTTGTCTACTAATGGGCTATATAGTTGCTCTTGAATCCAACTACACAGGACATTGCCGCCATTCATGGTCTTCAATACATTTCCGATCTCCTCCTCCGGTTCAGGGTCATAGAGATCACTTACAGAGAAGGAATCGCATATACACATCCAATATCCGCGGAAAGGTATTTTACCCCAAGACACTGAGGTCTAATAGACTCCGGTGACCTCCAGTTAATCTTCCTATGCTCCTTTACTATCGATAGAAACTAACACGTTTTGTATTAGCGAAACTGAGGTGCTATATCGTGGCAAAGTCACATTCGAAACCGAGACCGTTAAGCTATATTCTCAAATACTAGAATATCAAATTCGACTCGCCTCCCAATGCTCACGCCATGCACTATTCCGCTACCTCAGAGACGTCGTGTGTGCTGATAACTGGAAAGCTATGCTGGACGAGGTGAAGGACCTTGAACAAAGCATTACTAAATATCTGCGTGAGATTGATGGTTATACGATGAAGGTGATTGACGCGAAAATATCACAATCGCTGGATTTGCAGAGCATAATAGTGGCCAAAATTGAGGCAAGGCACTTTCCTAGCTCTTTGCCATACTATACTTATGCTTTTTCCAGTCTATCGAGCAGCACCAGAGCCTTGCAGAACAGCGCGAGAGACTTGACAAACAGGAAAGATGTCTGAATGCGCTGCCTCGCGCTGAAGGTGCCGCCTTCAATTCTGGAAGGTTAGAGCATGAGCGACTATGTCTACCGAAAACACGGGCTAGTCTCCTTGACTTGATTTACAATTGGAGCGCCGATCCTCATGGCACACACATCTTCTGGCTCAGTGGGATGGCAGGGACAGGCAAATCTACGATCGCTCGTACTGTGGCGCACCACTTCGCGGAAAAAGGACAACTTGGAGCCAGTTTCTTCTTTTCCAGAGGCCATGATGATCTTGCAAATGCCTCGAAGTTTGTGCCCACCCTCGCATTCCAGCTTTCCATTTACAATCCTAGTATTGCGGAATGCATTTACAAAGGTATAGCTGCTCATCCTGGCATCGATCAAAAAAGAGATCTGTGGAAGCACTATATAATCGACCCATTGTCTCAAGTTGACACTGGCACTCCCGCTCCGTTGGTCATCATCCTTGTTATCGACGCGCTAGATGAATGCGACAATCAGGATGATGTTCGATTGATCCTTCTGCTTTTTTCAGAATCAAAAGAAGTTGGCAACATCAAGCTACGAATTTTCGTTACAAGCAGGCCAGAGCAGCCAATTAATCTTGGATTCGGATCCATAGACCGCTCGACACATCGTGATATAGCCCTTCACAGCGTGTTTCGGGACGAAACGGAACAGGATATTTCGGCTTTTCTGCAGCATGAACTCGGACTAGTCCGTGAAGAATGTAGCCTTCCCCCAGACTGGCCAAATAGCAAAGACTTGGAGAAGCTTGTGCAGAAAGCCAACGGGCTGTTCATCTATGCTGCAACTGCATGCAGGTTCATTGGGAACAGAAGGTTTCGTCCGAGGAAGCAATTGTCTCTACTTCTAAAGGATAATCCTGGCGGTAACTCACAGACCGCCGAGCTTGATGAGATGTACATGCAGGTTTTGAGGCAGTCGGTTCTGAGTGGATGCCACCAATACGATCAGCCAAGGGTTCTGGAAATGTTCCGAAAAGTCGTGGGATGCGTTGTCATCTTGTTTAAGCCATTGTGCTTGAGAAACTTGTCTCTTCTGCTTCACACACGACGAGGAGGAGGAGGAGGAGGAGGAGGAGAAGAAGAAGAAGAAGAAGGAGAAGGAGAAGGAGAAGGAGAAGGGGAGAACGAGGATGAGTACGAGGAGGAAGTCAAGATCACGTTGCATCCGCTCGGATCGGTTTTGGACGTGTCGAACCTTACAGAAGTCGCTCCTCAGCTGCTTCACCCATCCTTCCACGACTTCCTTCTCAATCCAAAAAGATGTACCGACCTTCAGTTCTGGGTTGATGGCAAAAAGGCACATACAAATTTGACAAAGAACTGCCTTGAGACCATGTCCAACAGCCTACGGAAAGACATCTGCAATCTGAGCTTACCAGGCATCCTTGCAGAGGAAGTTAATCGAAGCAAGGTTGAGCAGTGTATTCCTGCAGAGCTGCAATATGCTTGCTCTTATTGGGTCCGTCACTTTCAAAAGAGCGACCTCAACCCTCCTCTTCTCGAGACAGTTTATACATTCCTGAAGCAACACCTCCTTTACTGGTTTGAAGTGCTCAATTTACTAGGGAAAATGCAGGAAAGCATTTATATGCTATCGGCTTTACGCATACTGGTCGAGGTAAATATCCTTTCCATAATACGCACACTTGCTAACGTTAATTCAGAATTCAGACCACCAACTACTGTCCGACTTAGTATACGATGCTTACCGGTTCAGTATCATGAATCGTTCTACCATCGAGCAGGCGCCACTTCAGGCGTATTGTGCAGCTCTCATATTCAGTCCATCTAAGAGCAAGGTCCGGGAACTTTTCGAAGGCCAAGTTCCATCATGGATCAAACTCAAGCCATTAGTCCCAGGAAACTGGAGCTCGCTGCTGCAGACGCTCGAGGGCCATTTGGACTTGGTCACGTCAGTAGCATTCTCGCCGGACGGCAAAGTGGTGGTGTCAGGCTCGGGCGACGGGACAGTCAGGCTCTGGGACGCCGTCACGGGAGCGCCGCTGCAGACGCTCGAGGTCCATTCGGGCTGGGTGATGTCAGTAGCATTCTCGCCGGACGGCAAGGTGGTGGCGTCAGGCTCGGACGACGGGACAGTCAGGCTCTGGGACGCCGTCACGGGAGCGCCGCTACAGACGCTCGAGGGCCATTCGGAGTGGGTGAGGTCAGTAGCAGTCTCGCCGGACGGCAAGGTGGTGGCGTCAGGCTCGACCGACGGGACAGTCAGGCTCTGGGACGCCGTCACGGGAGCGCCGCTACAGACGCTCGAGGGCCATTCGGGCTCGGTGGCGTCAGTAGCAGTCTCGCCGGACGGCAAGGTGGTGGCGTCAGGCTCGGGCGACAGGACAGTCAGGCTCTGGGACGTCGTCACGGGAGCGCCGCTACAGACGCTCGAGGGCCATTCGGGCGGGGTGATGTCAGTAGCATTCTCGCCGGACGGCAAGGTGGTGGCGTCAGGCTCGGGCGACAGGACAGTCAGGCTCTGGGACGTCGTCACGGGAGCGTCGCTACAAACGCTCGAGCTTGGTGTGGTAATACTAAACCTATCGTTCTCTACTTCGGGTCAATACCTCAAAAGGAATAGGGGAGTGTTAGATGTGAGTTCTCTTCTTCATTTAGAGCACTCACGTGCTCTATTTGTGTCAGCTAATTGGGTAGCGGAAAAGGGGAGGAATATTCTTTGGCTTCCTCCTGACTATCGAGCGACTTGTACAGCTGTCCGGAACGGAATTGTCGCGCTAGGACACTCATCGGGAGGTGTTTCATTTCTCGGATTTAAGGAAGGGTTAAAGACCGTATAATATTTTCTTCATATCTCTATTTCATAGAGGGTCAAGGGGAAGATGTGTCTATATAGTCGTCATATTCGCCACTCCGATTCTAGCATCTTCTATAAGGGTCACACGCTCGTCGCTGGAAGGCATGGAATATAAGAGTCACCTAATAGCAGCAACACTTTCCCAATCATAGTATCAAGCGATACCTTTCTGTGTTCGACACCCGTCGATAGCGTGGAAGGAGAGCCTTCTTCGTTTCGTCCCGTATAGATCAGGGTGAGTAGGAGGCGACTCGCGCGGACGCTCACCCTTGGCTCACCCTGGCCTCTGGATCTTCAATTCCGTATGAAATGTAGCCACACCTTTAGGCTCCTGCGCCGTCGCCATTTTCACCCACCGCCTCCAAGGTAGAAGCCAGCGCCGCCATATGTACAGGGTGAAGCCCGACAGCGCTACCCCATCCTCTCGTCGTTATCGCTTTGTGTGTCTTTCTGCTCCTCTCGTTCGCCCCTTCTCGCGAATTGCCTTGCCGCGGCCTCTCTCGGTCCGCCCCAAACCCCATGATCCAGGTAAGCTGCTGGCTCGAGCCAAAGTGAACGGCTACCGGAGATGGGAGCATAGAGAGCTGGACGCGGTGTCGGATCGCCATGCTTATGTGGATAAGACTAGATATGATCAAGGTGGTGTATTACGCCGCTATGCGGTGTACGAGGGACCCTCTTTACTCGTTTATGAGTGGGCTCCAGTGCTGATCCAGAACTCCAGATGGAATCTTGATGAAATGCGCGAGGATGCTGTACGGAGAGGCGTAAACCCTCCTGACGAAAGGATGATCAGGCAACGCTGCCTGGGCAGAGGAGTCGAGGTGCCTGGTCTGGCCGTTTGGGAAGATTTTCTCAGGTTCCAGGCCTTTAAGATACGAGGCAAGATCGAGGAGAGATCTACCGGTGAGTCCCCTAAGAGCTTTACAGAGTGATTCTTCGCCGGGTTCACCCATGTGACAGGGAGCGGAGTTAACGAGACCGAAAGGAGGGAAGTGTACAACGTAAGTTAGCGACAAATCCTTGAGGAGACGGCCAGGCTGACCCTCCTCAGTGGGTGCGAACAACGCCCACGGCTGAAGGCGTCGTAGTCCATGTGAGAAAACTAAAGGATAATTCAGCAAGTGCGACCTCGAACAAACTCTCTGGGACGAGGATGACTTAGTATTCACCCCAGAATACTACCGTGCCTGCTTTACCTTGATCTTTCCACTCTACTGTGAAACCGGAGCCAGGTTGAGCTCCTTTTTCAATGGAGGCTTGCGTTACCGGGTTCGTTGCTGGATGTGAACTCTTGATATCGGTACCGAGTGGAAGCGCTACTACGCCAAAAGTGCAGAGGGGAAGAAAGCGAAGAAGACCGCTAGGGAAGCAGAGTAAGGTGACATGATCAGAGCAAGGGATTGAAAAGGTATGCGAGAGCTGTGTTTGCACGCAGAGGACAGGGTGAAGAGCGGGTGGCCGCCGACAGGATGTGTCAAGGATGGCGAAATACAGCGGCAGACCATAAGCCCAGAATAGCAGCCCAGCATTTAGCACAAGTTTCACCAGCCATTTCTTGAGTTACAGATCCTTGCAGGTTGGCTTTCAAAAGAATTAGGTACCGTTTTGTTAGCTACCTACTTGGTGCTTTGATCCTAGCATTACGCTCTGAAAAGTAGGCCTGCTCGTCTGATTAAGTACTAGCACTTCCCATGAGTGCTGAAGGCTATTTTTGCAACGGATGTTCTTTGATCTTCACTTCCAATGTCTGATGTGGCAGGCCTTTTACTGCTCTGGAACGTCCAGTTCGGTGTGGCTTCAGAATAATTCGTCGCTTCAATACTCAGAGCTGTCCAACATTATCACTGAGAGCCATACTGTTTATCTGGGGACAGTGCTTGCAATAGAAACTTAAAAATAGCAATCCATTGAAACTCCTCTGCAAAAGTACTTGTTTAGTCGAGTGGGAAAAAAGTTTGCTGGTTCGCATCGCTTGGGTCTTAGACTTGGCTTACCTAACACTCCTAGGCGCAATGGTAGCGTTCGTCTCACCGGGTCCCCATTTGGGTTTTGGTTAACTAACCGCCTCTTTAGGCGAGAGTGCGTGATCTGAATTCCACTATGTGACCCTAAACTGACGATAATAGCTTCTAATGGAGGGTCAATTGAATCCTAATTATGCAACTATTTCTAAAATTTCCCAGCTGTGGGTTCGAGTCCGTACGTTGTGGCACTTAACCTATACTTTACTTATGCTAACAATTTCCAGCACGCAGAATGCTATTTCCTTTTTGCGCTCTCACATACGCGTAATCATAGTCGAAATGAACCACCGGGCCAGAAGCTCTTTTGTGCCAAACCACATGCTGCAAACCAGGCAGAATAAGAAAATCATCGCCGGCTTCACGCATGCTGCGGAGTATGTACAAAGCTGGATACGATGGGGTAGAGCTCCACGGAGCTCATGGGTACTTGCTTGCCCAAATTCTTTCTTAGACTACCAAACAAGCGTACGGATTATGAACAGCGTCAAGTTTCAAGCCGGGGGTTTCTCGGCGGACGAATGCGGAGAGCTCTGCAATGCACTGAAGAACGAGGGCTAGTTCGACTTCGTTGAATTGAGTGGAGGCACATACGAACAGCTCACTTTTAGGCATAAGCGTGAGAGCACTAAGAAGCGGGAAGCATTCTTCTTGGAGTTTGCCAAGGCAATCGTGCCTGGCCTCCGGAAAACTAAGACTTATGTCACCGGTGGTTTGGGCATCATTGAAGCTGTGGTTGAGGCTCTGAAAACTGTGTATGGAGTTGGCTTTGCAATGCTCGTGTTCCGGGAATTCCATTTCTGTAAGAGTATCTTGGATGCGAAGGTCACTGGCGCGGTCGATCAGAAGCTGGATCAGAAGCTGGACCAGAAGCTGGACAAGAACAATTTTGGTCTCACGATTGTTGCAGCAGGCACTCAGATCAGACAGGTTGACAAAAACGAAGAGCCAATCGACTTGAGCAAACAAGAGAATGTGGAGGCGTTCCTGAGGGATATGGGAACTTGAGGACAGAAGATGCAGGAGGATGCTGCGAGCATGAATGTGTACAGTTATGTTGATATCCAGAGCGCAAAGACTCAACCTTATACCACTGTCGAGGCGTAGAATAGACTCATCGACGTTAAGAGCCTGCCAACACACCGCGATACGATTCTCTCAGCTGTCATACTAGGTTATGCCTCTCCATTCGAAGGAGAGACCGTAGCTGGCTGTGCAGTGAACAAAACATGTCTCTGCGCCACAGCGCTTGGGCTAGGCATGCGTTATGTAGGCACTCAAGTTGCAGTGTGCTGATCACTTGACTTCATGATTGGGAAGTTGAATGCCTGTTCAGAGCTGGTGCAATACAGCAGCTTAGAGCAGAATTGGCTAGCATTTTAATTCTGCCGATAATTTTCTGGCTCACCGCCCACCCGCGGCGAGCAGCCAGAAATTCCACTGTGCGACCGCGGCGACGAAAACGAGCTCTTGGGTCGTCATTCAGTCGTCAAGGTCTCGATGGCGACTGATGGCGAGTTTGTACTGACTATATCTGATCATGAGGACAATGTTCTAAGCAGTCCAGACGACTTCGAAATCGAATGCGCACCTCCAAAAGCGAAGAAACGGAAGCGAGGACCAGAGTTTCAAGTGGGGGAAAAGGCCAGCAGCAAAAAGATCAAAAGGTCGCGGCTACCTTCCCAACTTGAAACCAATCAAAAAGCAAAGGCCGTTCAAGATGAGTCGGCATCTGAGAGTGATGAGGAGCAGGGCCAGCAGGATGCGGCGATTAACCCAGACTTTGAATTCGACCTTGGACCTAACAACCTGACCAATGCTACTGAGGACTTTGATGGATGGGACTTGGAGGCTCGCACCAGCGAAAACGCTAAAAAGGGGGTGAAGGGTGGGAAGAAAGCAGTTGACATTGACGAGATCATTGCAAGAAGGCCAAGCAGCAAACATAAGTCAAGTAACAAAGCGATCAATGGCACATCTAGTCTGGATCCAGAAGATGGTCTCCAGAGCAAGCAGGCGCTGAGGGAGGGAGGGTACGAAGATGATGTCGAGGAAGGAGGCGCCGACTTTCCAAATTTTGGAGATGATGAGTTGCTGGCAACGGATGGGTTTGGAGCAGGAGCTCCGTCGGAAAATGAAGATGAAGATGAAGATGGCGAAGGTGGCGAATTGGACGGTTCAACCCCCGTGCCAGAGCTTGCCGGAGACGAACCAAGAACAGAAGATTCCGACTCAGATTCGGTGGCTTCGCCAATGGCACATCCTGATGACATTGAATCAGACAACGATGACACGGCCTCGACAGCACCTGGTGAAGACATCGAAGAGGCTGCCAAACGCGCTGCATTCTTCGCGCCTGAGGATGTGCTCCCGCAGCCGACGGGCAAGACTACAATACCCTCAGAGTCGAACTCCTTCCAACAATTCTCGCTTTCAAGACCGCTCCTCAGAGGGGTCGCAGCTGTGAACTTCTCCACTCCCACGCCGATCCAAAAACGCACTATTCCCGTCGCACTTACGGGGAAAGATGTGGTTGGTTCCGCTGTCACTGGTTCTGGCAAGACTGCGGCCTTCCTGCTTCCGATACTGGAACGATTGCTTTACCGACCCAAGAAAGTGCCGACAACACGCGTGGTGATACTGCTGCCCACGCGTGAATTGGCTGTGCAATGCTTCAATGTTGCAACGCAGCTTGCACATTTCACAGATATCACATTCGCGCAGCTAGTTGGTGGTTTCAGCGTGCGGGACCAAGAAGCATTACTCAAGCGACGGCCAGATGTTGTGATTGCTACACCCGGCCGTTTCATTGATCACATGAGAAACTCAGCCTCCTTTGTTGTGGAGAATATCGAGATTCTGGTGCTTGATGAGGCTGATCGCATGCTTGAGGATGGATTTGCCGATGAACTGGACGAGATCCTGAAGACAATTCCTAAAGGCCGGCAGACCATGCTTTTCTCGGCTACAATGACGGAAAGCGTTGACAAACTCGTCCGTGTCGGCATGAATAGACCAGTGCGCGTGAGTGTAGATGCGCAAAAGGCAACTGTGGAAGGCCTCGTGCAGGAATTTGTCAGGCTGAGACCTGGTAGGGAAGGAAAAAGGATGGCCAGTCTCCTTTTGTTGTGCACGACGGTCTACACGGAACGAGTCATTGTATTCTTCAGACAAAAGAAAGAAGTCCATCGAGCAAGGGTTATTTTCGGCCTCCTGGGCATCAAAGCAGGTGAGCTGCATGGAGGCATGAGTCAGGAGCAGGTACGTTCTTCGAACGCATAGGAAATTGGAAGCCAGCCTTGTGGTCAAATGCTAACGCTATGAATCTAGAGAATCAATGCTGTAGCTTCCTTCCGATCCGGCAAAACCACCCACCTGCTCGCAACCGACCTTGCCTCACGTGGTCTTGACATTAAGAACGTTCTCACAGTAATTAACTACGAAGCGCCACAGTCTCACGAGATTTACCTACATCGTGTGGGCCGCACTGCTCGCGCTGGTAAATCTGGCCGGGCGTGCACGATTGCTGCAGAACCCGATCGAAAGGTTGTCAAAGCGGCGGTCAAGAGTGCTAGAGCGCAGGGTGCGAAGATCGTCTCGAGAGCGTTAGAATTGGCAGAGGTGGACGAATTGGATTCGAGGCTGCAGGGTATGGAAGACGAAATTGAAGAGGTCCTCCGGGAAGAACAAGAGGAGAAGCAGTTGGCACAGGCCGACATGGAATTGACGAGAGGTGAAAACTTGGTCAAGCACGAAAAAGAGATCATGGCAAGACCGAAGCGGACCTGGTTCGAGAGCGAGAAAGAGAAGAGGGTCTCAAAGAAGGCAGGGAGGGCAGAGTTGAATGGTCCTGAATCTGTGGCTAGGAAGAAATCGAAACAGAAGCTATCGGGCAAAGATAAAAAGCGTCTAGATGATCGACGAGAAAGGACCGAAGGCAAGATGTGGAAAAAGGGAAAGGGAAGTCAAGAGTTAGCCAAAGCTGAAAGGAGAAGTTCTAAGGCTGGAAGAGGTTCCAAGGGTGCGCAAAGCAGAAAGCATGCAAAGAACAGGAAGCCGCAGAAGCGTTGACATAGTTACCTTCCCAAGACTTGCCTGTGCTGTAGCAATTTACATGAAGGTGCAGTCACCACATTACAGTACGCAAGAGTAGAAGTGTCAAGTACGCTCTGTTGCTGAGGGTCATCGACGAGCCTTAGAAACATAGCACAGTGCCTCTCGTACTCACTGATAGGGTTAGGCACAGAGGCTGGGATCAGAGTTGACGGGCGACCGAATTCCGCTTGGATCGTTGTTCTGTTAGCATAATATAGCTGGATGTGTAACCGTCATTCCACTTGAGCATTGTCGGGCGGATACGAGAGTTTCAACGGCCGGAGGATGCTCTTCTTTTCTTGGAAGTGCAGAAATGAACAGGTCGATGGAATTCAAATATGAGACAGACCCGGCCATCCACCAAGGAGCCTTTTAAGCATCTTGCAAAAGATACTCGACCAAACCCTTTCTTCTGAATCTCGGTCGGTTCCTCCTTTAAGAAATTTCATCGGCACATCTGTCCTACTGCTCAGCGAGCTTCCTGGGAGCGCTCGCAAACTTCACAACACCTTCACAAAGCGTGGGTGAGGAGCCTCTCCAAGTCTGAATCACAACTCGGGCCGCTATTCAGTCAACCAAGTCTGAGTCAACCCAAATTGAGTTGGACACACAGGAGCCTTCTGGAGCTCGTCTTGCACCGCCTGGCTGCCCTCCTAATTGTACCTGAGCCCGAGACTAGCCAGATACCTTTTCAATGTTGCACCAATATCGCCTTCCCAGACTGCATGACTTCCGCGTACGGATGTCTTACTTCAACTTCCCTTGCTTGGTCTATGTTCCATTCTCATTCCGGCCGGTGCTCGACCAATCTCCGCCTCGAATGATTGCTGAGCAGGCCTTGGGGTTTCTTAATAAGTGCTTTCGTTCTTCGTCCGCAGCCGCTTTCTTTGGTTCCTGTATTCTAACCTGAGTCCATCATTTCCTTCAACTACAACGACCAAATCTCCCTCCATTCATTTCATGATGCGAGCCTTATCCATCTTTCTAGCTGTGGCAAGTGTCGCCACCGTCTCCGCCAATCCGTTGTTGTTCGGCCTGTTCGATCGAAGCACATGTAATGCGGACAATTGCGCTCGGTTTGCTGCTATGGATCAACTGAGGGGATATGCCATCTGACGACACTAGGGCGGTCACCGGGACTAATGCACGACCTTCATCCACTCAGAGGAAGGGTGACTGTACTTCCTTCATGTCAAATTGGCCAAATGCCGCTGTTCCAACATATGCATCTGCCTGCTCAGGCACAGTGCGGTACAGTAGTGCTTGCTCCTGCTATGGAATAACCGCAACGAGCAAGAGTATCACAACGCCCACCTCCACTGGCTTGACCATCACCTCGGTAAATTCACCGACATCTCAAAGCTCAAGTACATATTCAACTGCCTCTCCCACGGTAACATCGACTAGCTCGCATTCAAGCAGCTCCACGCCGTCCTCCAGCACAACAACAACTACCACTGCCTGCCCACATCCCTCATGCCTATCGGATGCTCAAGCGACGGCCGCCGTCAACAGTTTCATGTACTTGCTGGCCAATCCCGCTGCATCCAACTTTATTTCCAAAGCAAATGATCTCTTGTGCGATAAGTTCAATGACACAAGTGATTCAATTAACTCCCTGGCTGGCATACCGGTAAGAGAAATTGCAACCGATGTGGCGAGAAGCCTCTGTATCAGCGTTCGAATGCGCCTTGCTGACTACTTTCACGGGTCTAGCTCGGAGCCACCACATTCAACAACAAGGCAAGTCTCTTCACATCTGGAGGTGCTTTGAGCTGAGGATTGAATAGACCGCCTTCATCGCTGGCAGCGGCAGCCAGCATCCGCTCATTCTCAAGACTTATGAGATTTTCCACAGTTGTCGTAACATCGCGTGGCGATGGGTCACAGTCAGTGGCGCCGGTAATGATGCGGAAGAGGTGAAGGGAATCGATACCTTCCACACAGACGGATGTGGACATATCTGTCAAGTCTTCGCTGAGTTCAACAGTGCTGCTTGGCTTTTCAACCTCGGGGACCCGGAATGCAAGCCCACAAGCATGATATCCTTTGCTTCCACGCTGACTAGTTCGACGGCTAGTGGGACTGCCTCAGCAACAACCATAAGCGCCTAATGCTAGGTCTCTAGACCGAGAGAACGAGGCGAATAGGATGTCCAGGAAAGCACACCTGTCGCCAGGGTCGCTGGCTGTGAGATAGGCGTAGGTAGCATGTGAGCTTACAAACGCGTCGATTTATCAGTGGCTTTAACCAGTTAGAAGTAAGGGCATTAATTCAATGTCATTCTGCTGCAATCTTGGTTGTGACATTGTGTCGTGTCTATTGGATTGTGGATCTTTAGGACATCACGGTCTGATTACAGTTTTCCCTTGAGGAAAATGTCAATGTTATTTTCGGAAAACAAGTGAATGTCCAACCGGATCCAGACGATTGCCGCAGCTATATCTCAAGTTTGGCACAGTGTTGCAAAGTGTGGAACAATATCAACAGCATGTAGAAGCGAGAGTGTTGGTACCCACCATAGGCAGTAGTCGTGAAAATGGCGGAACGAGCAAAACTGAAAACCCTGCGTCCGCCTCAAATAATGTCCCTCGAATAAGTATGGAGGATGACCTTTTATCAGCGTCCCACCTCGACTAATGTTGCTGACATGGGGATGCAATCGCGAGCTTAAAAGTCCACTGCAGCAAATCATGAATGGCGTTGGCCAATGCGGGTATTACTTGGTAACCCCTGGATAGGGCACACTAGCGTTTGCAGGTTCCCCACAGTCTTCTGCACGCCCTTTAGCATAGTCCCCGCAAAGGAACAAAACTTTTGTCTGAGCATCAAAATTGGTCGTGTGAGTCACAACCGAAAGCGACACAATTACACCTTTACCATTTCCGAAGCCTACATATGAGAAAGACCTGCGCCGAATATTTTTGACGCTTGGTCTTGGGCTAGAAAGACCGCGGATCAGTTAACGACTTGCTTGCAACGTGCTTTGACCAGGACTGTGACCCCGCTCTTCTACGACAATGCCGATGTACATATCCCCATGCCATCTGATGTGGGACAGACTAACACATTCGCAGGCTGCGAGAACCTTGGAAAAAATACCGCAAGTTTAAACCTCTCGACCTGCCAAATCGACAATGGCCGAGCAAGACAAATGATAAGCCCCCGCGGTGGCTAGCAACAGGTGAGCCGAATAGTCAATGGTGCAAGTATGACAGGTTATGACGGGGCTTCAGACTTACGCGATGGAAACCAAAGCTTGGCCGATCCTATGGTAAGCATTCCTCCTAGAGGTTGTGGCGGTCGTAGAGGGACAGAAGCCAACAGAATCTCAGGACGGTCCACAAAAGTTCCGCTTCTTCAAGATGCTGGTCTCTCTCGGCTACAAAGAAATCGAAGTGTCCTTTCCCTCCGCATCGCAAACCGACTATGACTTCACCCGCTCCCTGATTGAAACTCCTGGTGCCGTACCTGACGACATCTATCTCCAAGTCCTCTCCCCCTGTCGAGAAGACTTCATCCGCCGCACAGTCGAATCTCTTAAAGGCGCAAAGAAAGCGATCCTACATCTCTACCTTGCGACAAGCGAATGCTTTCAGCGGATTGTGTTCGGCATGACTCCAGAAGAGAGCATAGAGCTTGCCGTCAAATGCACAAAGTTTGCAAGAAGCATTACAAAAGATGACCCCACTCAGCAAGGGACGGAGTGGTTATATGAATTCAGCCCTGAGACCTTTTCGGACACCGAACCAGAATTTGCGGTTAGGATATGTGAAGCTGTGAAGCAGGCCTGGGAGCCTACTGAAGCTGCTCCTCTGATCTTCAACCTGCCGGCGACGGTCGAGATGTCCACACCGAATATCTTCGCAGACCAGATCGAGTACTTCTGCACTCACATGACCGAGCGGAAAAAGTTTTGCGTATCGGTACATCCCCACAACGATAGAGGTTGCGCCGTTGCAGCAGCTGAATTAGCTCAAATGGCTGGTGCCGAGCGAGTGGAGGGAACTCTTTTTGGAAATGGAGAGAGAACCGGGAATGTGGATCTGGTCACCTTGGCTTTGAATCTCTACACACAGGGCATCTGGCCGAATATCGACTTTTCAGACATCAATTCGGTCATTAGGGTTTGTGAGGAGTCTACCAAGATACCGGTGAATGAGCGGTGGCCATACGGCGGTCAACTTGTGGTCTGCGCTTTCTCTGGCTCACATCAGGATGCCATTAAAAAGGGCTTTAACGCCCGGGAAGCGTCAGGTGCAAAAGCGGAAGACCCTTGGCAAATGCCATATCTGCCCTTGGACCCCCAAGATATTGGTCGCACTTATGAGGCCATCATCCGCGTCAATTCACAATCCGGAAAAGGTGGTGTGGCGTGGGTCATCCAACGAAGCCTTGAACTCGATCTGCCTCGTGGTCTGCAAATAGCATTCAGCAAGATCGTGCAGAAAGAAGCTGATGCCAAAGGCCAAGAGCTCCTCCCACGAGAAATACAAGCTCTCTTTGAAGAGGCCTATCATCTGAAGAAGAACCCACGGTTTACTCTTGTTGATTACAACATCAGCGCCGTGCGGACATCTTCACCGGGACCATCAGCTCAAGGGCTGCCCCCCTCATCAGTTGCGCCAGCTCAAAACACATCCACTTCAAAGAGGCAATTCGCAGGCGTGATCGCAATCGACGGTATTCAGCATCCTATCGTGGGTGTTGGCAACGGTGCAATCTCGTCCTTGGCAAACGCGCTCCATTCTCTAGGCATCGATCTCGACGTTGCAGACTACAAAGAACACGCCATTGGCGGTGGAAGGCATGTGAAGGCGGCAACTTACATCGAATGTACAGCAACAAGCAGTCATGAGAAAGTTTGGGGAGTTGGAATCCACGAAGATGTTGTTCAGGCGTCATTGATAGCGCTTTTGAGTGCTGCAAGCTCGGTAAGTTGACTCCTCTAGCCATTGATCATATGTTGCCGCAAATCGAAGGCCGTAATCCATAGACATAGCGCTCGACTGGTATACTAACGCTCTTTGATTAATTCAGTTCCTCACATCTCGAGTCTCAACCCCCAAGCCTTTCAAACCAAAACACCTCCGACAATTCTCCGACGCCGAGGTCGAAGCCCTCGAGCGCCTCAACCTTAACAGCTCCTCCCACGCCAACGGTAGCCCGTTGTCATCCTCGAAAGTACTTACTACTGAAGATATTGGACTCTCGACCGATGCCGGGAGCCAAGTCCACGCGCAAAAGGTCGATATTGCGAAGTTGGAGGCGAAAGCTGCGAACGAGCATCCCAATAGGACAGATTGAAGGCAAAAAATTGAATTTCAAAAGCATAGGGGATTTCACAAACTCGGCGTGTAGGGGACCTGGCAGGGAAAAGCATTCCACTTTGTCATGGATCAATGATGTTTAAGGAAACTTGCTTTGGGAACTAAATTGGTACTCTAGGTATGCAGCATGACCTAGTTGGCATTATAATCTCAAGCATCCTTGTGAGTGAAATGTCCCTCCCTCCATTGTTCGCGGTATCGTGTAGGTCATGTCCCTCGATACGAGGAAGCCGTTTTATTGAAGCCTCTAGTGCTTGGCGACTTTCTTGTAGAGGCCCGCAGAAGTCAGCAATGTCCCGTCCACTATCACGGGCAGAGACTTACATTGTGGACCTGCTCGTCAACTTTGTCACCGACCATATCAACAGCAGCTTCTGCCCGAGTGCTCAGGGGGACGTTGGGGTCTTTTGCACCGTTCTTGTGAGGCTCCTTAGAGGTAGTCGAACCGGCACCCTTTGCAGATTCGGAAACATAGCTGGTGGCGTGCCTATTGAAAGTGTCAGCGAAGATTTGTCAATTATCAAGTCAAAGGGTCAGCAACAAAGGTTCCCTAGGCTGCGGAGGACAGCTTGTATGACGGAGCAATAGTATCCATTATGAAGTTGGGTCAATTGTAGGAGGCTTGTTGTTACGGAGTTCTGGCTTGGGCTTGAAGTTAAGTCGTAGAGTTCGATGGGCTGTTTGACACGTAGGAATCTGTCCTGGGGTTTCAGCTTTTGTACTCCTGGAAGAATGCGAGGGCAACAATGGCATGAACATGAACGTGTCTGATGACGTAGGTTAGAGAAGGTTGCGGATGATCCCGCTACGCGTTCAAATTGAAGCTTTGGTTCTGAATCAACATCACTCTCACATCACTTCGCTATTGAACTCTTCGGAATCTATTTTTCGCGCTCCGCAACAGCCTTTCTTCTTCAGGTCGAAGCTATCTCAAGACCGAGCCGGCAACTCAGACAATAAGTGTCGCGTTCTCTACCACATTTTCTCGGCTGGAATTCGTCAATTGCATTCTAGTTTGGTTGAGGTGCCGCAAATTTTCACAAGCTAGGAAGAGTGGCATTTAGTACTGGACGATTTGCTCAGCGAAATGACGCGGATTGAGAATTCATATTCTTGAAAGGGCCTGCTAGTAACACTAGGAACGTTGTTTGGACCTGGGTCAGGATCAAGGGCGAGTCCTCTGTATGCAGTGTAACTTGTGATCTGTCCTTCCATTTCTCGTCCACGACTTTGGTCGTACGACAGGAAGCTTCTACCACCGGACATTGGCCCTCCACGCAGCGACTACCCTCTCACTCACATAAATGCCTCTCTCTGCTTTCGATCCTGAGAAGGACATCCCAGATCTCTCGGGAAAGGTGATCCTGGTCACTGGCGGTAAGGACTGAAGAATCTCCCAAAGAGAGCAAATATCCAAGTATCCCAATGTTTATCCACTTCCAGTCACTCCTTCTCCATCTTTGAGGTATTCGGAGTATAGGCGAAGCCTACGAACCATCCTCATTCAAATACTCGTTCTACCTGCTCAGCCATTCTATTTGTGTCATTCGTTTGCTTACATTCTGCAGGAAGCAATGGCCTCGGCGCAGAAAGTGTTCTTCAGCTGTCAAAGCACAACCCTGCAAAAATATACCTCGGCGCCCGTGACGAATCGAGAGCACAACAGGCAATAGCTTCAATCAAATCCTTCGTTCCAGATGCGAAAATTGAATTCCTCCCCCTTGACCTTGCCTCCCTCAAATCCGTCAAGCAAGCAGCCGATGCTTTCACTGCCTCCTCCAATCGCCTTGACGTCCTAATGAACAATGCTGGAATCATGGCCTGTCCCGCTGGACTTACAAAAGAAGGCTACGAAATTCAATTTGGTACAAACCACCTGGGGCATGCCCTACTCACAAAACTGCTCTTGCCGATCTTGGAGAAAACTGCGGAGACACAAAACGATGTCCGAATCGTGAACCTTAGCTCATCGGCGCACACTTGGGCTCCAAGAGGCGGTCTGGTTCTAAAGGACGCAACCACTGACATGAAGAGATATTCGACATGGTCGCGGTACGGCCAATCGAAGCTTGCGAATATATACTACACTCGCGAGCTTGCACGAAGGTATCCATCAATCAAGAGCGTAGCGATCCATCCTGGCAGTGTTGGTACCGGTCTCATCTCCGGTCCAGTTGCAAGCTATCCATACGTGGGGTGGCTTCTTAGGCGGCTCCATCCAATCATGACAGTGAGTGTCCAAGAAGGTGCTCTGAATCAGTTATGGGCTACCGTAAGTCCTGACGTGAGATCTGGGCATTTCTACTATCCAGTGGCCAAGGACTTTTCGGGCTCGGAACAGGTTAGGGATGATGCTAAAGCACTGAATTTGTGGGAGTGGACTGAAGCTGAATTGAAGAAGCAAGGATATTGAGTTATGGGTCGGAGCCTGATCTGTTGGAATGATTCGCAAGTTGGTCGTGTTGGAGGTCACATCGGCCCATGTGATAGTCCGCAACTTTACATTGCACCAATCATGCGTGCTGTACGAGTTGTGTCGCATGCACAGTCCAGATTCTCAGCAGTTCTTCATTTTCCGATGCTACCTCCGCCTCCCGCTGATCGTCCGCAAAAGTTCCTCTTTTTGGTCCCGCCCCCGAGGGCCGGGGGCCATCCCTGCACACTGCCTTGTCACATAAATAGAATAGTCTTGTAGCTTTCAAGTTCAACGGCTGTTGCCTCAAGCTTGTTTATCCCTCGCCTATACAACTTGCAGGGGTCGTTAGGGAGGGTTGTTAGTTAGTTAGCGAGGAAGAGGCTGTGTTCTTTCTGGTGTCACCGAGACCGGGGTTGACGAGCAGTTGACATGAGAATGAGCAGGATTCCCGCTTTGCAAAAGAATACCGAAGCTGGGATCACGAACAGCTTATGGGAGGCCCAAAGCCACAATGATGCCACGTTGTTCATATTCGCCTGTGGATAGACTTTTGGGTACCTTGATGTCATCTCCGATGAACGGTTACGACAACCCATACTTTAGCGATCTTTCGAACTTTGCTGCAGACAAAAAAGCAATGAGCGACTACTGTGGATGAAACTTGGATAGATTAGACCCTCCGGATTCATTATGATGTAAGCCTAGATACATTATTGGCTGTGCAAAAAGGAGCGTGACGGCATGGCCTCATGTCATATGTCGTACCCTCAATATGCGTGTATTGCCTCCCAAACTCCCTCAATGTTACTTTTTTCCACCCAAATCAAATGAATAACCCGCTCATGCCTTCCAGCTGGACCATACAGCCGTTGGAGTTGAGCAATAAGAGACTGAGACAGTGATTGTCGTGTAGACAGGTGCTTGTGTGATGTAGCTTGTCTCGGTGGCATAGGCCGTTTCGGTTGCAGTTGCCGTTTCCCAAATACTCCAAACGGCAGTTGAAGTCACGGACACATAGCTGGTTTCCAATTCTTCCGAGGTGGTCGTGGCGGTGACTGTATTGTATGCGGTCGCGTATTCGGTCAGTTCTTGCGTCGTTGTCGCGTAGACAGTGTTGTAGACGTTGGACCAGATAGTCGACTCTTGGACTTTAGTGGTCGTGACAGGCACGTAGGACGTTTCTTCATATGTCGAAGTGGCTGTGACTGTGGCTGTCTCATATTCGATATTTTCCTTGGTGGAATAAATGGTGGAATACACGGTGGAATAAATGGTTGTCGGCACAACTTGGGTCGAGACCGTTGTGACGTAAGCAGTCTGGTAGACCGTCTCAGTCGATACTGATGGAGTCTCCCAGACGGTCCATTCTGTTTGTTGAGTTGAAGTCACGTAGACAGTCGTCGGAGTGGTTTCGGTCTGGTACACAGTCGTGGGGACGACTTCCGTCGAGTATATAGTCGAATATTCGGTAGAGTATTCAGTCACAGTGGGACAAGTCGAGTAACCCCCCCAGCTGCTCCATCCGGGCTCTCCACGCTGAGCCACGCCAGCTCTGGCCACGGCAGCCAATGCCAGAAGAACCAAAGAGTACTGCATAGCGAGGAGCGAGTGATATCAGAAACGAATGACAAGGTCAACTGGCTTTTGGCGTGACTTGGTAAGATGAACGGTGACGAGAGGTGACGAGAGGTGACAAGGCTGGGGATACGAGGCACTGTGGTAGAGGATAGACAGCCTTTCGACTCAAACAGCTGGGCATCTTGTCTTTTATCTCTGGCTGGCTCGGGGCCAAAAGCCTCGCGGCCCGTGTATATGCTGAGCCTCCGCCCGAAGGTGTGTTTACGGAACATGGATCAGCCAGCCAAGATCTTGGATATTGCTTTTGGTTCTGCGTCATGCAGGGCCGCCAGGACTATTCAGGCTAAGGGACTGGCAAACGGGCATGTGGTCTGCAGGAACGAGAGCTCAAACAGGAAAGATACGCCATAATACTTAGAGCTAATTGCTACCAACCTCGCAAGGTACAAAGTTAGCGACAGGCATCCAGCCCCCCCGCAGTCTCGCCAGCCTCACCAGCCCTCCCAACCAGGTCTCTCCATCGAAGCCACTAGAACCGGGTTGAATACAACTTCCACGGTGAGATCAACACGTCTTGCGTCGTCTCCACTTGATGGTCACTGCGTCATGGAAATCCCAAGGCCGGCCTTGGGCCTGATGGACAACCCCATAATATTAACGGTTAACCATATAGCCAATTCGGTCGGTCACCACTGCGATCAATTGGTTGTCCAACTCAGAATGTTAAGAAATGTCTTGCGGAAGGGCTAGACAACGCATTCAATAATGGACCCAAAGGTCTGAATGGGTCAATTGCTGGAAACCGACGAGCTCTGGGCAAAAAAAAGGGCTTTGTTGCATCGGTGGCGTTGACATGGGGGCCTTAGCGACGCTAAAAAAAAGTTGGGGTTGGGCGGGGGCAGGCCTTCGGGCTACCGGTCTAGCGCTTCCGGGGATTCGCCAAGTTCCAACACGGCTCCAAAACGGCAACGACTACACTCAATGGCATTCAAGTGGATCGAGTGTCTCGCCTTTTGACCGTAAAACTTGGCCCGATGTCTTAACATAGTGGTACACGAGCGGAACGTGTTTTGTTAGTTGCGACTGCGCGTGGCTCCAGCCACCTTGCGGACAGCCTCGGCGGAACTGGATTATGGCAAGCCTAGAATGGAGCCCGTGATCTACGAACAATAGAACTATTGACCTCAATGATGGAACTCGGTTAGGACCGGCAAATCAAACACGCTGAGGAGCGAGAGACTTTGGGCTGACCCGGCACTGACCGGCGCTTTGTGTGGGTCGTTTCTTGGGGCTAGGAATTTGGTGGTAGCAGGCTGTGTGGTTGACGATGCTCGGCTCAAGACTGCCAACAGCGGCGTCACGCATGTCAAATCCGCCCAACTGTAGGCGGGGTAAGGGAAATACAGCTAATGGATAATTTGGACGACTGAGACATTTGTACCAAGTACCTCTATAGCTTCCTTGCTTCTTTCTCCCTTTCAAGATATCACGCACAATAATAGTTCGGGACTGAGGGCGCAGAAG
>Ga0335072_10000245_pt1 | contig 117387 bp, 122 predicted proteins | sample Lox_Sample_21_FD_206725 | JGI IMG/M metagenome (GOLD analysis project Ga0335072, IMG submission 206725) | Soil microbial communities from Loxahatchee National Wildlife Refuge, Florida, United States - Lox_Sample_2.1 | ecosystem: Environmental > Terrestrial > Soil > Wetlands | place: USA...
GACGAGCTTCCTAAGGAGGGAGATTCTGTTAGGAACTACATATATCGGTACCCAGAATCCGAAGCCAGCTTCGGATATCCTGTCCTTTTTGGCCCGCGTAGCGGGGAGGGAAGGTACCGTCCTAACAAAGACGATATACACGTGTTCGAACGCCCTCACAAGGTCATGCATACAGTCTTCAAGGTCCTGGTCGGGTGGTGTAGCGTAGCGGTAGCGATTATATAACCGTAAGAGAAACGCATGATTATTGTTGAGCTGACTTGATAGTTGTAAGACCAGCGCGCGGAGCATTGCGGACGCGTCTTGTTTGGAGTCGTCATTAAAAGAAAAGAAGAAGAACGCGATCCCGATGCGCGTGTTCGACCTGCGATGCCGGAGGGCGTACTGTATAGCCGTGGAGCATAGTACTGACTTGCCGCATCCGGCGAAACCGTTTAGCCATAGGAATGACTTGGGCTTTGTGAGCCAGGCAGAAAAATAGGACCCTTTGACAAACCAGAGCCCGGTGCCGGGATGCTTCATTTTGTATGCTTCGTTGAAATTGACGGTGGCATCAGGAGCCTTCAGCCAGTCGTAGATCGTTGACGAGATCTGGCTAGCCTTGAGGAGATCAAGCACTGCTTTGGCGTCCTGGATGTCATCCTTGACGTTGCCGACGTCCTTCTGCTGGAGCACTTGCAGTGCTAGGGACAAATTCGAGACTAACTCATCAATATCGGCGTCCAGTTTTCGCAGCGTGCTCTCTTTGAAGGGGTAAGTGGCAGCCCGGACGGATGCTCGGATGCCGTCACAAGAACTGTTCTTGAATTTCTCGATTTTGGTTTGGAGCTCGTGAATATTCTCTTTGCAGTCTTCGATTGAGCCCTCAATGGTCTCGAGCAAGTCTTGCTCGTCGGCTAGGAATTTTCGGTTGAGCAATTGCCTGTGCAGACTCTCAAGCACGCAGAGGAGAATTCCCAACTCTTTGGCTGTGTTGGCGATGTAAGATTTCTGGCCCTTGTACGCCTCGTAGAAGTCGATCAGGGATTGCGTGACCTGGATGCCTAGTGAAATGATGCCGGCAACGCTCGCGGCCACGGAGAGTCCGTCCATTGTAGAGTATCGGGTCCGGCGGGGTATTGCTGATTAGGAGCGTTCGATGATGTGGAGGTTATGGTGAGTGAACGAGGAAGATTTTGGAGCGAGAGGGTGCAATTTTGACGCCCAGCGGTATCAGAGCCTGCGCTGACTGCCGCTTAGTAGCCGGCTAAGACATTGGGACTTGTTAAGTTGCGGGAAGGGGGAGAACTGGTGGATAGAAGACACAGGTCCGGCAGCGTCCTGGGGAGAATTGAGGTTGACATTCGTTGGCAGAGTATGAATGTAGGAGATGTCAGCCGAACAAGGCTCCGTGATGGTTCTTGATTGTGATGTCGACGAGGCAGGCCTCAAGTCACCATCGCGTCGGCTCTTAGACTTCTCGGAGTCCTTGGCCTTACGGTCTATGGTGAATTCTTAGTTGGGAGAAGAATGATTTTGGAGGTATGGCTTCCGCGAGCACAAGCGAGAATGTAACGGGAATAAAAGCAGCGGCTAAACATGCTCGAGGTCAGTCGGCAGGTGTAGTTGATGGTTATGAGGCTGGAGGCCTGGGGGCAGGCCGACACTTCAGCTGCCAATCGCGCCACCATGCGCACTCAAACAATATTGATCTTGGTGAGCAACGCCACAATCAGAGGATGAAGTCTGATCGTGAACCAAGCAGTTTGGACACCTCGATCACGCCCGCACCAGTCAAACCCCTTGTGGGCAATAACCTCTAGTGGCGGGCAGTTTAGCAAAAGTGGACTTGCGGCCAGGTACCTTTCTGAACCTGTGTCCAGGCGCTAGTCATTTGTGGTTAAGAGCCCGCCGTACCCCTGCTCAACTAGTGGGTCCTGCCTTTCTCGTGTGCACCAAAGGGTGCGGCCGATTACGTTAGGCACTGTATCATCACCCATGCTCCAATTCTTCAGTTCCTTTTACCTTCCAAGGCCGGAGACGTCCGCCGCCTATTGATCTTTTCTTACATACTCCACTGGACCGACGTAGACATGTCGTCCCTTGTAGAAGAAATAAGCCAACGAGAACAAGATGACTCCTCCGTAGATCAAAATGCTCCAGTTCATCTCCTCTAGTGGTGGATTAGGCTGCGGCGGGAAAAAGCAGAAGGTATATACCAAAATCAGGAACAGTACCGAAAACAGATTAATTGCGAATCCAAAGCGACCGAGATTCCATCTGCGGGCGAGAAGAGGCTCCCTGCGCCAGCGCTTGAAACAAACGCAGGAGATGGATACGATATATGACGAGAGAAGAGCGTTGACGCCCAGCGACGTAATGTTGTTGTAGGCAATTACAGAGCCGATGTTGATGAGCGAGAGCAGTATCGAGATCACGACTGTGAACATCACAGCATTCAACGGAATGTCCCACCCGGAAGGAACCTTTTCAAGTTTTGAGAACCAGCGCATGAAATCTTACGTATACGGATCAACTTACATGTGCAAAAACTTCAGAGAAAGGGACTCCCTTGTCACGCGCGAATGCGAAAAGCTGTCTGGATGCTGTCGCAATGTTGGTAATGCAACCAAACAACGCCAATACGATGACAATCGAAGTCATCACAGTTGCGCCTGCTGTGGACTGGACACCTTCGTTGAAAACTTCGATGAACGGGTAACCCATTATGCCAACAGGCGAATTGAGTACCGCGTTCACATCTCCGAGGCAGAAACACAAAGTAATGGTCATCACAAAACCAAGCGAACCGTTGACCACCGCCGTAGCAATCATTGCTCTTGGGAGAGTCTTTGAAGCGTCTTGAAGTTCCTATTGGATATCAGCAAGAACCTTTGTCACTTGTTCCCACGAACTTCGCTAACCTCCGACATGTGCGTCGCGGCATCGCTTCCTAGCAATGACACGGTTGGTGTAAGAATACCAACAAGGCATGCCAATCCATTGCTCGACCAGCCCGGGTTGACGAATTGCGTAAAGACCATTGAAGCCGGTGCTCGAGGAGCGAGGATCCAGAGTGGAATCAGGATCGCAAAGAACCCAAGAATATGCAGGATCAGAACGGTGCCTTCAACGAGAGGAAGCCTTCTAGCCAAAAAGGTATTGAAGATGCAACAAACCAGGGTAATTCCAATGACGATGAGAGTCCCCTGCCAGCGTTGGTAGTTGTAATCGGGATAGTTCAGAACTCCGAGGCCTTGAATTAACATGCCGCACAGGAATGCGCTCGCTGCGGAGCCAGTCTGCCATCCAAGCACGCAAAGCCAACCGACCATGTAGCTCAGAAACTTCTGCGCACTTCTAGGAGCGAATTCACTGACCCAGTGGTATTGACCACCGGCAGTTGGTGCCCTGTTGGAATTGAGACAAGCTGAATGTCGACCTTTATCGATTTAGCACTTACATGGATGCCATCTCTGCCATGGACGCTATCACCGCAGCCATACCAATGGCAGTACCCAGATACACGTAAACAAGTCCAGCAGTACCGCCATTAGACAAACCAAAGAATGCCGTTCTATCAGAGGTCAGTTGCAGTACGACATAGTCATCACCGTTCAACGTACCCAAGAACGGATTCCCATGTCGAAAGCAAAATCATGCTGAAGCCAAAGATTGACATGAAACCGAAGTTGCGCTGCGCAGCGTAAGTTAAAGATCAACTTGAAGATCAACGAAAACCTACGCGCAGCGACGGTATCTTACCCATTCGATACATGTCTCGTTGATCGGCAAGGGTACCGAGCCTTTCAGAATTGGCTTTCGCATCGGTAGCTATTGCGTCTGTATTGATTTGAGATTCGATCTTGTCGTTGGTATTGCTCATTGTTGCGAATTTGAAATCCCATTGGTTTTAACAGACTCTGAAGTTGCAGTGCAGCCTTTTTGAGGCTAACAATTGAATAAATCCAGAACTCCAAATACCAGTGTAAAAGCGCGGATTGAAACGGTCTTATCATAGAGTCCATACAAGTATGAATCAAGGGGGTTTAACTATTTTCGGCAACTACATTCCTAGTTGCTTGCCACGTAGTGGAAGTGACAAGTCAACTTCGACTAGGCATTGCGATAAGGGATAAAGTACTGGCCCACACGGGTTGAATTGGCCACATGCATCCCGAGAGAAAGAGACATGATCGGCCATCAAGGTGTATTGTGGTACAACACAAACGGAAACGATACGCCGTTAGTACACAAAGACAGGGAGGTCTTCCCAGTACCTAGTATACAGAGGTTGTGGATCTAAGTGTACTCCGCCAATGGAACGAACGAAGTGCAGATGCACGTCTCTCCGATGATCTTACGACCAGAATTTTCTCACTATCAATATAGTCCCCAACTGCGGAATAATTTCCGATTCACGTACATAGAGCTTAAAACTGACTTGTAATTAGGGACAAAGCCGATCAAGAATACCTTTATGTGGCTGTAAAGGTCTCCTCCCGCCCCAGCATCGCACTGTTACACAAAGATCGGAAGTGTGTTGGACGAAGACGGTTCCACATTCTTTGTCCAACACGAATGCGGCGTCACCGTAATCGCAGCTGGCATATTGGGAATTGTTCAACTAACAAGTACAACCCAGCCTATAGAATGGGCCGTGGGGAGTTTGGCCGTGAGTTTGAGCTCTGCGCCATATCGAGGGTTGGGATCAAGCTCCGAGGCCGTTGCACATCAACCGTTTCGAACACCACTTGTAAGATGGTTTAACATTTAGTGACAACCTAGTTAAGGCCCGAATACCGTTGACTTGGAAAGTCGGTGGCTTCCTCACCCTCTTCGCGGCTACATCTTCAGAATTGCATTCAGTCTCCGGGATTGGAAACACCAACACGCCGGTTGCGATCATTCTGCTGTTGTACTTATGTCCTACCCATCCCCTTGGAGCGGAAATGTTCCTCTATATTCCAGCTCTTCTGTCGTTTTCTCGTTCTTTATCCATTCTAAAGTTTCGGTTTGTCGTTCGATGGTATGTCGTCGTCTGTGGTTTCAAGTCCTTCATCAGCTTCTCCTTCCGCATTCCCGTCATCGAGTGATCGATTCTCTCCCATCACCCAAGATGATCATGCAGGGTACCTGTGGATTACTACTCTGCTCACTACTATCTACGCCATTCTTTCCATTTTAGTGAGATGGTATATCAAGCGTAGATGCTTCGGGATTGATGATTGGGCCTGCGTCGCAGCTACCGTAAGTGCGTACACTACACCACCATCCTCATTTCTAAGTGATTATCAGCTACTTGGTACTGGTGCATTCATTGCGATATTTGTTGCCCTCAACCAAGGACTAGGAAAGGCAGTGCCTGCTCTGGACGCCACTCAGCTGCAAGATATCGGAAAGGTATGCTCAATAGAATTGGTCCGAGCCAAGCGAATAAACTAATTTGGTAACCGGTGCAGTCTGTCTTTGCTAGCCGCATATTATGGGTCACCGGCTCTGTTTTCTCGAAATTCTCGGTTGTTTCTTTGATTCGACGACTCCTTTCCGAAGACATGATCAAAAAGAGGTCCATATGTGATGTATGTCATCATGTCGACTCGTCTTCTTTCTGCATGCTGAATTTTTTTTTTGGATAGGCAGTTCTCGTCCTTGTAGTACTATGGGGACTTGGGTCTGTTATTGCAGTCTCAGCCCGATGCGATCCTCGCCACGTTATCGAGATGGATGGTCGCTGTTCGGCACAAGTCAGTCTTTTTGCACCAATGCAATAGATCTCAACGCTGATTGTCCTATTTTAGTTCGCCCGGTGGGGATTTATAGCCATATTCGATGCAATATCCGAGACAATCATCCTTCTATTACCCGTTGGTCTAGTTTGGGGGCTTCAGATGCGTGCAAGCCTAAAAGCTCGCGTCATTTTAGCTTTCATATTCCGACTTCCGTAGGCTTTTCTTTACTGATTCGCAATTCCCTAGGCACTGACTAGATTAGGCTAATTGCAGTTGCAATTTTTCACTTATTCACGATCAAATGGGCTTACAGCTCATCGAACCCCAATTTCGCAATAATTCCAGCCCTAACCTGCGAGCAAGCTGAGCTTGGTTATTCTCTAATCTCGGCTACCGTACCGAACTTGAAGTCATTCATCATCAGCTTCAATACCTCAATGATGATGGATGTTAGCCACAAGCTCCCCAGTCAGCGCGAGTCATACACAGATCTAAGCGCCCGCATAGCCTCCTCTTCCTCGGATAGAGCTCCAAGACTCTCGGATGTTGAGACGAGGGAAATTTTTATTCGCAGACTTAGGCCAGAGACAGAACTAGGGCATATCGCAAGTATACAACACACGGAAGATTCAGACGAGAACGAATCTATCGGAAACCTTGGGAGAGAGTCGCTGGATAGAATTATCAGGAGAGATATACAATGGACCGTTGTGGAGTCATTAGCTTGACAGAATCATCATTGGTATTTTGTATTCCTATTATGTTCTTGGTGGGTCTATCAGAGTAGATGCGGTGATCCTCAATTACGTCGCGGTAGTGATAGCAACGCTCACTAACCGATATCCCATGACGGACCCAAAATTTCTATTGCGAGCCTACTCCCTCTGGATCTTTGAATAGCAATTCTCCACCTTTGAATTTCGCCATTGGGTTTCCATCGCCGTCACAGACGTTACCCACAATTTCTCCAAATCCACAAGCCTTGTAGAAGTTCTCTTTGTCGAAGGATGCAATTACACTAGCCGAAACGCAATCTTGCCTCGCTCTCTCTAAACCCCATTGAACGAGTTGTTTTCCATAGCCTTTGCCCTGATACTCAGGCTTGACGCCAAGGGTTTCTAGTGACCACACATCAGCCCGGTGCCCTGTCCAATGATGCGCCATAAATGGTTTTGCCCGAGCGAAAACATCTAGCGTTGCCGGATTGGCAGCGCGATTTGGTCGGAAGAACGAACTAATGCTGTTAAACATGTTCGCAAAATACTTCAGAAGCCGGCCTATAATGGTGAGCATCAAAAGGAATACAAATTTCAGACAGCTCTCGCTCAGTAAACTTGAATGTTGCGCAGAAGCCATGACCAACGCACAACCTCCAGCAGATCCTAACCGAAACATCGTACAAGACGGGTATATTCACTCACGTGGATCGTATATGGCCAACGGTGTGCGCAAGGCCTTTCCTCTCCGGTCCCAATAGGCCACACCAACGACCTCGCCATCGTCCGTTGTTGCAACGACGAAGACGTGCGCCCAATCCCACCAAGCCGCTCGCGCAGCACGGCGCCAGTATTCGAGTACGTCGCCAGGATACTGCTCCCGGTGTGGATGCATCTGATTTCCCAAAACATCTTCATCCCAGAAGGCAGCGGTGTAGATTCGCGCGGCGGCTTCGAGGTCTGCGTATCGAGCAAGTCGGACTGGCATTGCGACTTCGTGCTCTGAGGAATTACGTGTAGCCAAAGGGCAAGTCGAGGCTAAGATCGTTTTGTGACAGCGGTGGCGAGAGATGTACAACCCGATTTTGGTGGCGATATTGAGCGCGTTTGCCTTCTCGCTACACCCCTTGCACTCTATATCCGAAATATCTTATATGCAGAACAGACAGATGCTGTGGTTGATGTTTATTCGTTCGTCACGCAGGATGTATCTATCCGACGAGAAGTTCTAATTTCAGCTAGAGATGCCGAGTGGAGGTATTGTGCTTTTGCGTTGTGTCCTCGTGGTCATCCAGGCGTACGCCTGCGGTGTGTTACTTGGTCGGAGCGACAATGCTGCGCAAATTAATTACCGGGATGAAGAGTCGTGCAAAGTAGTAGAGTCGGTCGATGTACTACTAAGAGATTCTTTCCGATGACGGTAAGGCAATGTATGCATATCTAGGAGATTTTGGATGCTGACAGGCGCCACCAAGGAATTTTGAGGTCGTGTTGATCTGATCGTATTCATGCAAGTCGTCGATGTCGTCGATTGTCGGGATATTACTACCCCAATTCAGGGTTACGAGCGGAAGAGATGATAGACACAACACAGCTGAGATTGGATTATCTACAGGTGGATATGAAAATGTTGAACACTACCGTATTCAATTGCGTCCACAAACCCAGCTACGGGTAGAAGAAGTCCAGGAGATCGGAGACACCAGCATTGGCCAAATAGATTCCCCTATCGTTTTAAGTAAAGATCCACGAGTAATGTTTATATGACCTTGACTGATACATGCGACCTCTCTCTGAATGGATAAGTCTGTGTCGAGTTGGTTGAAAACTTGACATAGTACTGTAAGAGTTTCAATTCGAATCGCGATCCACCATTACGATAAGGGGCTGACCTTCACTCATAAAGCTTCCAACTCCCAATTTCTCCCTTTTCATTCTCTCAGTCATATACAGTCTAACGGCAATACTAAAAGATTAATGATAAGCCATTGAACATCTTGGAAAGAAAAATTGTCACCGGAGGGGGCATATGACGGGACAATTGAAGTCTTCGAACGGCCTTCGATGACCTCACCACTCGATGCGGCAGCGCGATCGAAAGAATTAACCAACCCATTTAATATATAAATTAGCACTACCCGCGTACCTCAGATCTTGAGTATCCAGCATTGTTCCATCTTCATCCTCGGATCCTCACAATGGCACTCCTAAACATCATTCTCCAGGCCACCAATTTCAGAACGCACTTCCTGCGCACAATCGTTCCCAGCGTTGGCATAGCATATGGCATCCAAGCCGCCGTAGCAATCCCAAGCATCATCTTCCAAACAGAGCGCTTCTACGACCTCAGCGGCTCGCTCACCTACCTCTCGTGCACAGCTCTGAGCCTGTACCTGCCTGTGGTGCGCGCACGCAGCGCCGCGCGCGCCGCCGGCCACGCGCTCCCACCATGGCCCAGCATTCTTGCCAGCATCGCCGGCGCGGGCGGCCCGACGGCGTGGAACTGGCGACAGGTGGTGCTCTCGGCGGCGGTGTCGCTGTGGGCAGTGCGCCTCGGCACGTTCCTGTTCGCGCGCATCAGCGCCGACGGCCGCGACAGCCGCTTCGACCGCATTCGCGGACGGCCCGCCGCGTTCGCCGCCGCGTTCGCCGCGCAGGCCACGTGGGTGAGCCTCTGCCTGCTTCCTGTGCTCGCGGTGAATGCAATCCCTGCGACGGCGCTGGCGAAGTTGCCGGCGTTGATGGCTACGGATGCGCTCGGGTTGGCGCTGTATGGCGGTGGGCTGGCATTCGAGGGCGTGGCGGATGCGCAGAAGAGTCGGTGGGTGAAGGAGAGGAAGGAGAAGAAGCATAGTGAGGAGTTTTTAACCAGAGGTTTGTGGAGTAAGAGTAGACATCCGAACTACTTCGGTGAATCAACCTTATGGACCGGCATTGCGACCGCAGCCGCCGGTGTGATGATGAGCAATGTCGGTCAGGCCGGTATGGGATTCGCTGGAGGACCTGCTGGGAAGATGGGTGCTTTGGTTATGGCAGGCGTTAGCCCAGCATTCGTTACATTCCTCCTGCTGAAGGCGAGTAGACTTGTAAGACTTGCAAGTAGCCTTACTGACATTGATTGTAGGTCTCTGGTGTGCCTATGAGCGAGAAAAAGTATGATAAGAAGTTCAAAGGGAATAAGGAATACGAGAAGTGGAAGCGGGACACTCCAATGTTCATTCCTAAACTATAGATGGTGCTCGCAAGAATCCTCCGTAGACGGGCTTTGGCTTCGAAGCACTGAAGACGTTTGTAATAGACTTCGGTGGAAACACGGCTTGAGACTTGCAGGATGTAAAATCCCTGCGTCTCTTTCTTTGACTTCCCACTGGAGACTAAGCCTCAATGCCAATATTGTCATAGGACCTCTACACTTCTCTGAGAACGAACAATGAGCTCCTCGTCTGGCAAACCAGAATATTAATTTTCAAAGCCGCCTCCAGTGGCAATTGGTCTTTAGAATCCTTCAAATACACGTCTGGACAGAAGTTTGAATTTCGAGCACCAAAGAGACCACCTACATCATTTGTAGAAGTTTCATTATCTACATGATTAATCCACCACTAGAACAGAATACACAAAATGCTGCTTCCACAAGGCTCTAGCGCTGCAACGGAAAAACTGGCACGAACACATCATTTCTCCTCCGGTCGGTAAACAGCCGGGATCAACATGTATTGCGCGCTCGACACCTTCTCGGTCGTATGCATAAAAGTCCCACTCTGCGGATCAAACACAGTATGCGGCAAAACCTTGACGGCAATAACGCCGTCATTCAGCGCGGCGGCCCTCCCAATCGGGCTCACGCTGCGCGTCAGGCGGCCGGCGGTCTGCATCCTGCGGCTCGGACGGCCGCGCGGCGCCTCGTTGACGACCTCGACGGGAAGGGCCTCCCAGGGGTCGCCGCGGCGCTCGACCGCCGACTTGGGAATCAGCTCGGCGGTGGTTGGCGTCATGATGGCGATCTCCACGGTGCCGCCCAGCGCCCGCGGCGACCGCGTCAGCCACGGGTGCGGCGTCTTCGGCACCGCCGACCGCTCCTCCGGCCACTGCACGTCCGCTGCGAACCGCACGCCCCGTATTACGCGCTTGCCGAACCGCGACGACATCGGTGCGGGCGGCGGGCTGCGCGGCGACCGCGCGCTGTTGAGCAGCCCCGCGTAGCTGTTGGAGAGGTTGCTTGGCACCGGAGATGTGTCGATGGGTGCGGGCTTGCTGCGTGCCGGGCTCGCGGGAAACTGCGGCGAGAACTGCAGTTTTGAGGGTAGCGGAGCCGGTGGAGGGTTCTCGGAGGATATTGCAGTGTCAGGGTCACGATCTTCCAATGAATTGAGGCGAGGAGACGTGTCAATTGGAGCAGGCTTGCTCCGGGCTGGACTTGCAGGAAACTCCTCCGAAAATTGTACTTTCAAAGCGCCCGGAGCAGGTGGAGGGTTCTCCGTTGAGATTGCTGTCTCAGGACCGTCATCATCATCGTATGAGTCGAGACGTGGAGAAGTGTCAATTGGTGCAGGCTTGCTTCTCGCTGGACTGGCGGGGAACTGCTCTGAAAATTGTAGCTTTGAGGCGTCTGGTGCGGGAGGAGGATACCGAGGGGTCCTTGCTGTACTCACGAGATCCTCGTTCCAGCCTTGATCAAGACGTGGCGACGTGTCGATTGGAGCAGGCTTACTACGCAATGGACTGGCGGGGAATTGCTCTGAAAATTGCAGCTTTAAGGCATCTGGTGCTGGAGGAGGGTACCGAGGGGTTCTCGCTGTACTCACGAGATCCTCGTTCCAACCTTGATCAAGGCGTGGCGACGTGTCGATTGGAGCAGGCTTACTACGCAACGGACTGGCAGGCAGCTGTTCTGAAAATTGCAGTTTCGTAGGGGCAGGAGCGGGTGGTGGTGATCTGAGAACGGCATCTAGAAACGGCTCAGGCGGAATGGGAGAGTAGAGGGTGCTGTGAGGACTCGGCACACCCTTCCATTCCCTCGGAATTGACGTATTGATAGGAGCTGGAAAGCTCATTTTGGGACTGGCGGGAAGCTCCACGGGAAATCGAGAAAGCGTGGGCGCGGGAGGCGGGTCGAACACTGAGCGTTCCGTTGACGGAGCTGGATCTGGCAATTCAGGGAACGCTCCAGCAGTCGGAGCCGGTGGCGGGCTGAAAGGTGATGGCCCAACTCGCGTTGGAGCATCTAGCAAGTCGTCTTGAAACCCACCTACGGTCGGAGCGGGAGGTGGAGTCATAGACTTGGCTTGAATGTCCTTGAAGAAAGCTGGGGTTGGTGGTTGGGTTCGACTGTTGAATCCACGCTCACTGATCGGCGACTTGGGTCCGTTCGGCGAGCGAGGCTCTGGCAAGGCCTTGAAGAAGTTTCCGGACTTCTTGACCTCTTCTCCATATGACGGGAAGCTGTTTCGCCTTGGCCAGGCCGAGCTCATAGTCTCCCAAGGAAGAGTGATGAGCACAACCTCGTCACCATCGTCACCATCGTCACCCTCGTCAAAGGTGGAATTCGGTGGGTCAAAGGACAAGGGCGAAAGGCCTTGGAACTGCTCGGCTGGTCCAGTACCTAGGACTGGAGAAAAGCAGTCGGAGTTTGTCTCTGGTGGAGAAGCAGCTACGTAAGTCTGAAAAGAATCCGAAACTCCAGGCTTGGACAGGTTCAACGGCGAAGGTCGAGGCGATACCTCATTCAGCGTGCCCAAGGGACGGTGGTCCGCGAGGTACCGTTCCAGGAGCGTAGTTCGAAGAGGTGTTCCAGGAGTACCGATTGCAGGACTTTTGACGGGAACTGCAGTGACTGGGGTGTAGCTTGACAAGCCAGACCTCAGCAGAGCACCGCTTGTGATTGACGTTGCCATCGGAGACAACGTGAACTTGCTGTAGTCATTTTCGTTTGCAGTTGGGCTTCGAAGAGTCTCAGAACCGGTCGAGAGTAGCGGCAGCCTTTGTCGACGTTCCTTTGTAGCAGTGGGCTCGCCACTGGCAGAGGCACGATCAACATCAGAGAGAGAGACGACGGGGGCTTCCATTCTAATGGTTGACACAATCAATGTGCAACGTCAAGAGAGGCATGAATTTGAAGCTGAGACAAACAACGATCTTTAGAAATTCATGACCGTTGAATGAATGGCCGCAAAAAGGTACGAAAGCGGCTGGAATCCCCAAAGCCTAGCAACATGGAGAAATGTCGAGGGATTTTAAGAGCAGTGTGCCGCTGCCGCGCACGACTCGAACGCCGGGCAAGCTTCAACCGCTTCATTGCGCGCCGCTCCGCGTCCGAATGAGGGTGAAGGAATTAACCCCTGGAACAGCCGCTAAATTTCGCCAAAGCAGATTGGCAGCCGATGGTAGGGCTTTGGGAGGGTGGCTTGGGGTCCATCAACACCATGGGGCGGCATGGCGTGGGTGCAATCCTGGGCTGGCGCCTAACGGGGCTTCCCCAGTGGTTCAATTCCTTCGCGTAAAACTGCTGGGAGAACCAGGGCATGCGGACTCGGCTAGCACAGGTTGGTACGAAGAACGGCGGTACTTTGACGATGTCCCTTTTTCCTAACCGCGAGAATATTGGTACAGGGTATGGGGAAAAGCCGAAAGCCTAACCAGCCAAACGCATGGCTGAATTTCCACCACGGCGCTTCCATCTCTCAAAGATCGTCCTGTCTAAACCACGGCGAGCAAGCGCTGTAATTCTGCCTCAATACAGGATCAAGTCCCACAGCTTTCTCGAATAAACCCTGATTCGCTCGCTCCAAGAACTTCAACAGAGACGCAAATACAAAATCTGCGTACGATACTGATACTGTCTCAGTACTTTGTCATGCACTTATTTCGGGCTTGCCTTACCTTTCTTGCCCATGAAGAACGGCCCGTCTGGGTTCTCCTTCAGCAGTTCTGCTGCCTTTTGGAAACCTACCACTGCGTCCTCCTCCGCCAAAACCGGACTTCCCTGCTGTTTTCCAAGTTGATCGAGCGCAACCTTGAACTTCAGCGATCTGGTAGTCTCGAACAGCTCTGCCGACTTTGAGTGAAGGAGTATGCGTGGAACCCTTGGTAGGATGTCTGGTGCTGCTCGCATGCACAGGATGATTGCGTCGACCACCTCTCGCACGATAGGATCGTCACCTTTCATCGTTGGTGCTGGATATCGTCTCTCCAGTTCCTGGATGATCTTGGACGATTCTAGCCGTCTGCCGCCGTCTTCAAACCGAATCGCTGGTAGGGTGTAGGGAATGTTTCCGTCGCGGTTCCGCTCCAGGCCGAAGGCCTTCAGCGTTGGTGCAATGTCTGGGTATTCCAGCCATTGCGTCTTGTATTCGGAGCCTTTGTAGCTCAACGCAAGACGAGCTTCATCTGTCAGCCTCAATCTTCAACATAGCTGCGCAAGTCCGCAAGTCGCGCATGAATTCCAAAGGTATGGGAGCCTGGCGCGAACACCGTCTCTTAAGGTACAATGAAGAGTCCAACAGATTCCATTGCTGCGAGCTCGTCGCAAGCATCGCCATATCGATGCGATAACGTTCCTCTTATCCTTCCTTGAGGGAAGATCATACTGACCGAATACCCTTATCGCCGGCAATTCCGACGAAGACCGTTTTCGCGAAACTTGTGGGGACCGATTCTCACTGTTGTGGTCCGTCTGATCATCGCTCATTATTGTATATGATGGAGAATATAAGTGCAAATGTCATATCTCACATGAAAGCAAAGCTGAGATGAAGAAATAAGATGTGAAAGGAAGAAAGAAGTCGCGGTACGGAGTATGTGCTGTGAGGTAGGTAGGCCACAGGGCAAAACCGCATGGCTGGGAGAAGCTATGCATAGCCCATTGAGTCTTTCAACGGCTGTTGCCGATCACATCTGGCCGCAGGCCATTTACAAGGGCATTTCGCTTCTGCGTTCCTTATCCCGTCTCTGTGCGCGGGCCATGCCGAGAGCGGTCGGTCACAATCTCACAGACACGCATGGCGCTTCTTTCAGACGCTGGCGCGCTGTAGCGATGTCTGGTCGTAAATTGTGTGATAAGTGAAGTGCTAAAATACCGCAAAATGAGACCGGGGTGGACGTGGCTTTTCGTGAATTGACAGTGTTAACCCGCTAATTGATCAGAACAGGCATCGTTCAATATGAGCATGCAGAGCGTTCGTCATTTGGAGTTCCGGAGACTCGGTCACACCCCTCCCATTGCCGTTCAGCCTTCGCTCGGAACTGTGTGGATGCGAGCGTGGGTGTGAATTACCACTGCGGTTGTCTTTCCCATACGGCTATGCATGCTCCTTCAGAATCCAGACTAGAAGAATGTAGATGTAGTGGAACCACAGGTGAGGAGAATGTGCGCTAAATGCCCGCATCAGATTGGGCCACACTGGTTGCGAGTTTCTTTTTCACGGTCCCTATGCACCGGAAGAGACCGACTGTTTCTGGTCCGAGCCAATGGCCGTCGTCACTGAGCGGTTTGTGGCCCTGAACGTCTTGCTCAGCCCACTCTGGGAGGGTTGACCCCATTGGTGGTCAATAGTCTGCATGGATTTGACGCCGTAGCGCGCGGGGGGCAAGGAGGAGCCGCTATGTTTAGAGCACTGTTAGGCACATGCACATTGCATCACACCCTTGGCAACAATGGCGTGACTGGCCTCCTCTGCCCATGTCCGAGCAAGGCTTAGGATTGCTAGTTCAAAGCGCCCGACGTGGTTGATGGGTGTTAGCTCCTCTTTGCTTGCGCTGCAAAAGGCCCTAAAATTGTCCTGAACAACGACAGAAACAGGTTTACCTACTATTTCCAAAAAGGAGGTGTAACATAAGGCCTGCTCCTGTGCCGAAATGCGTTGGATTTTGACACCGGTCCCCATGTTGCCGTAGACATCCACCCCTCAGCTGTTGCAGACCATAAGTTGGAAGTTGGCGCTTTTATCGATTGGCATTCGCAATGCAGCGCAGAGAACATGGATACTTTGCTGGAGCGAGGTGTTGGGCAAGGCAGCCGCTTATGTCAAGGTTTCTTTTCTGAATGTACGTGCCGTTGCAAGTGATTGCTCTCGCATGCACCGTCATTGGCGTGGATCGACGTTTTAGCTCATATTAGCGCCGGCGACTGCGTTTCCACCTCCAATCAACACTACCATCGCCTCAATATTTCCGCTCTGGCTCGCCATTTTCACATCAAATAACCGATTTACCTGTATGTCGGAATCATGTGGCTGCTTCGGCGAAGGACGATGCGATGAGAGGGGCCCCATATTCTCTGCAACTTTATAGACTCGCCCGGCCACGAGCTGACCGCTTTGGCACGCATCATTGTATCTACTTGTTGACAGTTGCTGGTCTTCTTTCCTTCTTGCTCGCCTTTCGCATCTTGTTGCGCACTTAGTCGTTCCTTAACTATCATTCTCTTCTGTGCTGGCCACAGGTGAATTTTGTGTCTGCATTTCAGCGGATTCGGCTCCTAATCGCTCTCTTGGCCATGGAAAGCCCTGCGACTGCCATTATGTCTTTGAACGTTGCCAACGACCATACCGTTGCATCACGAGAACGGCGGAAAAGATTGCCAACACTGACTACGAAGCTTCTCTTTGAAACAGGTGATCATGATTATAGCCGATTTGCTCTGTCACCTTTGACCTCTCACGCATTACTCAGAGGTCACGGAGGAGGGTGGACGCCAGTTACGGCTGTTCCCATTAAGAGTCCTGGTTTGAAGAGCCCACTTTTAAGAAGTCCCACCGTTTGTACACCGTCGACTCCTCTCCGGACCGCCGTTCTCCAGCGCTATCTTACCGATGCTTCTTCTCCCGAAGGGTCTGATCTTCCACCGTTCGATGGTTCGCTCACATTGGCGGGTGCAGGCATCACAGATGCCCTTCCTACTCCTGGCGTAATAGTTCCATGGTCTCTTATCATGGGCTCCCCTCCGGAAACCAATTCAGACTGCTTCTCGCCAGTTCTAGGTACTGGGCCTGCGGAGCAAGACTTTTCTGAGCCGAGATCGCCTTTTTCTAACAAGTCTGACGGAGAACCAAAGTCTGCTCACTCGGCAAAGTCACTCCAATCCGCCAAATCTTTGCCCGCTGGGACTCTTGAATGGCTTCTGGATGTAGGCGACCCGGAGACTACGGACAATACTACCAAGCCACGTGAAGTCAATGGAGGCAAAGATGGAGCCAAAGCTCAATCAAAGCCTCAAAACCTAACAGTCAATTCACAAATACAAGGCTCTCCAACAGAAACCGAGAACACCTTCATCGAAGAGGACTTCGGTGCCGCTGAGGCACCCTGGGTTCCGACTCTTTCGGTTCCGAAGACCGTTTGGAACAGAAGGAAAAGCTTCCCTCAATTTCTGCGGAAGACCAAGAAAGCGCCGAAGGTTTCTATTACTTTCTTGGCCGATGACAAAGACGACGTTGACCATCCTCACCCACTCCGCTCGGCTCCAATAGAGGAAGCACCCAGTAGGACGAAGACACCAACGCTCGCAGTCGACAAGCATCAAGAAAAGCAAGCGGGTCTAATGGACCCGCCACCTGCTCCTACAGCACTATCTTTTGCAGATCAACTGCCGCGGGTCAAGATATGCATCGAGCCGTCTCCTTTCAGTCCGCCTCCTGCCCCTACAAGTGGATCCTTTCCAGTTACTCTGCTTGATACTGTTGCAAGCATTGACCCATCTCCATTCGACCCTCCTCCCGCTCCAACGGTTCCGAGATTCAAAGAGGAGTTTCCAGCCAGCCCTATACATGCAGGGCCATGTCCTATTGATACGACAATACCATTCGTACAATGGAGATCATCTCAGGAGCCATCCAGCGCGATTGACTCTCCAGTGCTACCCGAAGCTCGCCTTGACAAAATCATGGCTTCTATTAACCCACCTCCTGCTCCTACCCAGGCAAGATTTTTCGGACTCTTCCCAGAGACTCCGAACAATAGCAAATCAGCTCCAATTGGTAGCGACGCGGCGCAGGTCGGGATCACTGGCGAATCTAATACTACACCTAAGGCTCTGCCACCTCCACCGAAGACGGCACTCCTTGACAAGATACTCCACAGCAGCAACGCTGGTAATTCTCTCTCTTCAACCACAGAAGGAACTCAAGCAGTCAAGACCGCCAAAATGGTCCGTTTTGCAGTCGTCGACTCACCTTCGGGTAAGACGCATTTCAAGTCGCCACTCTCACCAAGTCCTTGGTCTCCTGAAGCCTTCTATGACGGCAGATTCGCGTCAATTCTGAGCCCGATAGACTGTGAGCCGGATAGATTCACTGTCCCACCCCCGGAGACCACTGAATTGTCGATGACGAATGCTCTTCTTGACGGAACAATGCCACGGGGTCGCAGTGGACAGCAGAAACTTAAGAGGTTGGGTCGTTTAACGAGGAGCATAAGCCCAAAGAGGACGAGAGATGAAGCGATGGATATTACTGTCCTGCCTAACACCGTCTATGACCCTGAGACAAAGCGACTTTATACGTCGAACTCACCGGTCATCAGTGACAAGTATATCATCCTTCAGACTTACTTCAATCCCAACCGTCCGATATCTGAAGGTGAATCTGGGCTAGCTTAGTCAGTGGAAGACATCGCGAAAGAGTTCATTTCGGATTTACGAGTTCAATCATGCCAGGCCAGAAGCAAAAATCGGCCGGTAGCATTGTCACCTTTTCTTTTCTCGTTAGAGCGTCGGCGTTGGACATCACGACGCATTGATTCATCCACGAGCTGGGAATAATCATCAGCATGGCATAAACAAGCCATGCTTGAATCAAGATAGGCATTCAGATTGTGCGCTTGTATCCACCTGTCACAGACCAACTTGAGCCGTCCCTTGATTCGATGACAGGTTATCACTCAGTCCTTAGGTTATTGTGTTCATGTAGCCAATCCTTAGTCGTTCTTCCCTCTAGACTACATTGATCTTTGACTTATGGGAATAGTCTCGCGTTCGCTCGACACAATGCACAGAGGCCGATATCGGCTTTCACTTTCGGACGCCGGTGATCAAAAAAAACGGGCACGAGAAACAAAGAAGCGTAGCCTGGCTTCCTTTGCCTCAAATGCATTCACGTGCCCATACCCCGCTCCAATGGGTGAGATTGGCATAGGATTACTCCGTACCACGCTGCCAAACTTCTCTCTTTACACTCAAAAATCCATTGACTCAATATGTCTCGCATAATCCTCTATGACCTTCCGTCAAAGGGACGCAATGCATGTTGGTCGTTAAATCCTTGGAAAAGTGTGTTCTTCGCGAGTCCTGTCTTTGAAGGTGTCATGGTATCGTAATAGTTGTCGGCTGACAAATGTCAAGCTCGAGCTGCGCTGAACTTCAAGGGCGTCGATTACAAGACTGAATGGATCGAGTATCCCAATATTGAGTCGACGCTCAAGGAGACGTATGTGGTTGTCTTTTTCTTGGGCCATTGAGATCTGACTCGCCATCAGAGGCCTTGAACCGAATGATCCTCCTTTGCCAAACTACACAATTCCAGCAATCCGCTTCGAGAATGGCGAGTATGAAATGAAATCCGAAAAGATCATCTGGGGAATTGAAAAGAGGTATCCAGAGCCGCCACTCTATCTTGACTCTCCTTACCATGATCAAGCGATAAAAGCTGTACAAGAATGCTTTCAGCCTGCGGCAGCGGAAATTTTGCCCAGAGTTCCTGGCAGTTTACTGAACCCGCCATCTGCAGAGTATTTTGAGAGTACTAGGCCGAAGCGCTTTGGTTGTTCCTCTCTCAAGGAAGTACTCGAACAGAAGGGCGGAGATCCTGCCTGGAAAGCCGCCGAGCCTGGTTACCTGAAGATAGGTGAGATGCTGAAGCAAAATCCTGAAGGGCCGTATTTCATGGGAAAGACTCGTGAGTATATTTTAAAACGTTAGGTGCTGTTTGCATGCTGACATTGAAGTAGCCTCGTATGCGGACATAGTCATAGCTTCGTTCTTTTATTTCCTGAAGCGCATAGATCAGGGCCTGTTCGATAGAGCTGTGGCGCATGATCCGGTACTCAAGGCTCACTATGATGCAAGCATCAAGTGGTTCGAGCGCGATGATCATTAATAAATAGCCACAGATACAGTTGCCATGTTGTCATGTAGACAATCACTCTCTTGAGCTTAGAAGTCATTTCGTGCCGTGATGAGTCGCAGGATGCTCCCATAGTGAGAAACGAGAGCGAGTTGCTGAATGTCTCCTATCCGTGTGATGTCTGCTTGATCGTGACTTTTGAACTCCGTCGCGAACTGCTTGTGGAAGTGCTTGAGCTTCCGTTGCTCTTTTTCCCTGCATCACCTGCATGCACTTGTTTTCTCTTCTGATCCTCACCTGCTCCGCTCATACTCTTCCTCCTGGTATTTTCATTCTCTTTCCCGCCATAAAATTCACCGGACGATCGCGCACTTTGGATCAGGCCAAAATACCCTTCGCCGACTTGCTCGACGCTCGGGGTTCGCGCCCTGCTCTGGACGGGACTCATCTTCAGCGCCTCTGGGCTCCATATTAATCGCTGACTGCTCCCAGTGAGGCTTCTCTGATGTCTACTCTGTCCTCCGGAGAGGGGCAGTTCCAGCCGCGAGTTCATGCCCATCCATATGGTCTCCTCGGGTTCTTCGCCCTCGAGGCGCCAACCACCGACGCCTTCGTAGTCCCTATCTGGAGCTCCAGCACCAAGAAGTGAAATGTAACTGTCACTCTTGGGCGGAGATCTTCGGAAATCCTGAGATGACGGGCTACTGAGGGTGCTACTTCGTCGACGGCGCTGGGGGCTTCTCGTTGGAGAAGGAAGATCTTTTCGTTCGATCTTGGAAGGCTTAGCGACGAGCCAGCTGCGAAGGACAGCGATTCCAAGCTCAAAGTAGACTATTGACACACGGATGAGAAGAAGCGTAAAAGCGAGTAAAGTAGTGAAGCACGCGAAGATTGCTAGAGGAATAGACACTATAATCAAGAACGGAGGTGCAAGAATGTAAAACGGATTGAATCCCATTTTTGCCCTTTGATGTCGAGAACCATGCTCAACGACATAAGTGATGGAGACACAATATAAAAGCCCTAGAGAAGAGGGATAATGCGTTGCTTCGGAGTCGCATGTGATGACTCCGCAATAAATGCGTGCCAGGATGTGCTGCAGATTTCACAACGGCTCTGCAGCTACAGAGCTTTACCTTACAAACGTCGAGATCTGCCACATCGAGAGCGGAACAGTGCGGCTGCACGTTGCGACGCCTTTTTTCCAGGGCCACTTCACTCATTACAATCACCAGTAAGCCATGGAAGCCATGGAAGCCATCAAAATAGATTCCAATGATGACTTTCCGTGGAATTTGGGCATCTTTGACGCACATTGCCACCCAACAGATACTATGTCATCGGTGTCCGCCGTCTCAAAAATGAATGCAAGAGCACTAACTATCATGGCAACGCGAGCGGAAGATCAGAATCTAGTAGATGAGGTTGGTAGCAATCTTGGGATCAATTCCGCAGACTACCAGACGTGGAACGAAAATTCGAAGATTATACCATCCTTCGGTTGGCATCCTTGGTTTTCTTATCAACTCTTCGATGATACGATGTACAAGAGGAAAAGCAAGCTTGATGACAATGAAAAGGTGCAGCACTACCAATCGGTTCTAACACCGAAGCCTAAGAACAAAGCATTTTTACTAGCATTGCCTGACCCGCGCCCACTGTCGGCTTTCATTCAAGAAACGAAGGACCGGCTGAATCGACATCCACTGGCTCTGGTCGGAGAAATCGGTTTGGACAAGTCATTCCGTCTCCCTGATACTTGGATCCAGGAGGAGCATCATGATCGGAATGAATCACTCACCCCCGGAGGCCGTGAAGGTCGGCGTCTATCGCCATATCACGTTGATATGGATCATCAAAGACGCGTATTGAAGGCACAATTACATCTGGCCGGAGAGCTGAGACGTGCAGTATCTGTCCACGGAGTTCAAGCACATGGAATCATCTTCGATACGCTACAAGAGACGTGGAGTGGCTACGAGAACATAGTTCTAAGCAAAAGAGAACGAAGACGACAACAAGCTCCGGGAGATGCGCACATTGAGGGCGAGGACGGAAACGAAAAGCAAATCGACAAGCTCTCCAAACCATTCCCACCCAGAGTATGTATGCATTCATACTCTGGCCCGGTTGAAGCTATCAAGCAGTATCTTCATCCTGCAGTCCCTGCCGAGGTCTACTTCTCCTTCTCTACCGTGGTCAACTTCTCAACTACGGGACGCTCAAAATCGGAAGACGTCGTCAAGGCATTACCAGATGATCGCATTCTCGTGGAAAGCGATATTCACATGGCCGGTGAAAAAATGGATCATCTTCTAGAAGATATCGTTCGGAAAATCTGTGCGATTAAGGAATGGGAACTGACTCGTGGCGTACAACAGCTACGCGAAAATTACTTACGGTTCGCCCTCGGAAATTCGCAAGAGTAACAATGTCATCACTGAGACGTGTTGGAGCTTTGACAATAGCTTGACGAGGACAATAGCGTTGTTTACTTTGTGAAAGTCGAGTTCTTTGTCCTGGAGAAAACAAAGCCAACCTACCTCTTTGTTCAGATATGAAACACTGCCTTGCCGACTACTTAAATTCCCTGGGAAACGTCGCCGCTCTCCCCATAAAGGCACATCTTCCATATCGTATTCGCCTCCAGCTACAAGATTGACGGGTTCAAGGGAATCAGGTCAACATTCGAAATGAGCTTCAATGACGATAGAACCTCGTATGCCGCGCACGGTGCATATTTTGCAGAATCTACACCATGCAACGAGCTCGGCTTTGTCATCTGCAGGGACTTCGTCTGGCAACAACTTGATTCCATTGGCTTGCAAGGCACAGTCAGAGATATCAACAGCATAATGGAGAAAGTCAATCTGGGTTTCATTGTAAGGCCAACATCGAACAGTGATAGTTTATCCGCAGTTCACGCACTGACAATCAGCTTAGAAACGACAAACCCGGACACTCCTATCACCTTCAACAATTTGCAGGACATTCTGAAGAGCGGAGCATACGAGAATCTTGCTGCAACCACAGTCAAAAACTATCCAATGCCGTCTGAGCAACGCAAAGAGCTATACCAGCGAATTACTGCAGCAAAGGATCTGCCACTAACAGCGATGCTTGTTCTCCTGAATTTACTTGGTAGATTTTCTGGCCAAGTATACGAATTGGGAGTTTTGACCTTCGAAGGAATCTTGAATAACATCCAAACCTTTCGACTGCAATTGCACTCCACGAATCCCAAAGCTAGAGCTACCAAAACTATCTGGATCGCAAAAGATTGTTTCTGCACACAGAGCAATGTCACTAAACCGCAATGGTCGGGCATTGCACCGATTCCCATCAGAGAAGCAACTACGACAAACGCTGAAACTTGTCCATTGGTTACGAATCTTCCACGAACCGCAGTCGACGATCAAGAAGACGACGATGACATTACAGATTATGACCTAGAAGGCCTCCAACAGTTACATAATCGCGGGCGCGATTCTCGGCGTACAATCCGTGGAGCTCCTCCGAGAAACACTCGACTTCCGATTGAGATGCTCTCAGATGCTACTCTTGAGGAACTCCTCATCTACTATCCAGAACACGTCTTGCACTGGCCTGGTCTAGCCCTCGTCGCATTGCACACTTGCATTCGATCCAAGGTTAAAGGGGCAACAGGATTCAAGTACATAAGTGATCTGATCAATGGATCCCGTTTGCTTCACAAGCAAGGCGAAGATTCGAATCTGGTTACGGTTTCCCGAATTTCAATCGGATTCTGGCTGAAGGAAGCTGCAAAGACGCTTCTAGGGTCGCACTACAGCACAAAGGAAGAAATTCACATGGAATGCCTTTACAAAGCGATTGCCAAGGATCCTAAAGTTCAAAATGTAGCCGAGTTCCTGCAAAAGCACCTTTGGGACTCACCTACAGAAGATAAAATCGCTGGGCTGTATCCACCAGAGCCTCTATACGCCGTCAGAGAGAGTGTGATCAATCATCCTGAACATGGCACTTTTAAGGACCTCGTTTTGCGTGCAGTGGCTGATATGAATGTCTCAGCTCCACAGTTATCTTCAGGAAGTCATCTGCATCCCATAATTCTGAAGCTCAACGACTTCACGCAAAGTTCCGCTGACCTCCAAACTGCGAGCGCCGCTGGCACAGTAAAGCCAACGAGCCATGCAATTCCCCGAGACCGGTATCCTACGCATGTGAGCCAGGAAGATATGATCAACAAATTCTGGCCAGATCTTTACGGCGAGCCTCTGTTGTGGACGCACCTGCGTTACTCCATGGCCGACATAGCCAAGCGGGTCTCCGAAGAAGCGTACAGGACATATTCGAGGACTCGTTCCCAATTCGAGATCGCGCTACGCCAACGTAAGAGAACCGCTCTCAAAGACCGCGCGGATCGTCTCCATCGTCCGCTAAGCGAGATTCCATCCGAGTATGGGCGTGAGACGACGGATTTTGGCGCGCGAAAAGGTCGAAAAGGTCGGGCGGGCGGTCTTCAAGCTCAGGAGACTGAAGTGAATTACCAGGAGGGTGCGATGTGCCTGGCTTCACAGCACAAACTCAAACGCAAACGCGAGCGTAATACAGACGATGGCGAGCCGCGTCGTCGTCGTCAGCGCTTGCCCAGTCTTCCACCGTTGTCACCTCCAGCTCTAGAGGAAGAGTGGGAGTTCCCACCTGAGAGTGAATTTAGGCTGACGAGTAAGCCAGGCCGGTACATCGGGGTGAAGAGAGACGTATCGAAAGTTGAACTTATTGCCGTAACGGATTCAGCTGCTCCCGCCACTCATCTGGCCCATTCGTCTAGTGACACTTAGATGGGGTTCGGCTCCTTATATGAAGTTGATAATGACTTTGACTTTGAGCAGATTATTATAACGGCCTTGAATGGTTATGACGAGAGCGATCCTACGGGCGGCCATTGAACAGTTCGAAACTTTGGTGGCAACTCAGATTTGAGAGAAATACATGTACAATGGAGATATGTTCTGAAATTGGTGTGTTTTGATCATTGGCAGAATTTTAGCGTGCAATTGAATAGCAACACTGAATCCAGAGTCGAGATTCCAGTTTGATACGATCCAGCTTCCACAATGGTACTGCAGAATACCACAGCCACCACGGCTCCCCATATTGCGACATTGTAGACAGATATGCATCTAATTGTCTCGCCGCAAATTGAAGCCTGACTCTTCTCCATACAGCTTTGCATACATCGTTGCATACATCACCATTCGCTCCGTCACCTTCCAAATGCCTGCAAATCGCCCTAGCAGTCATTTTCATCCGAAAAACTCGTGACAGCTGACCCTCCAAAATCTCAAACGCTTGAATAATAGTCTAACTGTAAACGAGCAGAAGAAGACAGTCATCGTGGAGTCTATGGTCTCAATGTCAAAGTACCCATGGTTTGTCTCTTCACAGGGTGCGTCTCTCCACCCATGGATTGACGTTACCGTACATGTTTATCATACAAACAGCTCAGAGTCTATACTGAGCGCAACCTTTCATGACTCGTCTACCCTGACCAAAGGATGTCTTTCGAACCAACGCAGTAGAGCTTGATACAGCACTAGCATTGTACCGGACTGGACGCTCGTCCATACGGCGCGCGGTCCTACACCTCGGAACCACCCGGCGATACCTTCTTGCTGGTATATGATCCGCAGGCCGGTCGTAATCGAAGAGGTATCAAGAGTGGCGGCGGAGTGATGCTTTAGAGAAGTTGAAGGTGATGAAGTGGAGATTGGTCGTTTTGGATAGTGTGATGGTGATTTCTTCGGGTTAGGAGAGGACGAAGTGGTATGCTTCGATGGTGGTTGTGCTTGGTTGGGTGCTGGCGAAGGTGGAGATACAGAGTGAGTCGCCGGTGTACCGGAGGGCTTCGAAGGGAGTGGGACAGGCGACGCGGTGAGATTGTGTTGCGTTTGGATCCGCGTTTTGACAACGTCAAGAGGCGTAGTCAGAATACCAGCCATGCCACCTGCGGAAGCTCCGGTGAGGACTTCGAGAGGCAGACCAATGTCTCTACTGCCGACGTATGCTCGCGCCATCTTCTGCTCTTGTTCCCAGAAGGCGAATTGAAGTGCAGAGAATGGGAGGTCGCGGAAAAGGGTCGCCTTATAACCGTAGAATAAAGCTGGCCATCCCTCAAATCTGATAATGTTTCTCACAGCATGTATTGTATTTCGATAATTGTAGCCGCTGTTGAAATACGGATTGTTGTATCGACCTTGAAGCTGTAGGCGCGTCTTGAGGACTTCTGATGGAACGTATAGCGGTGACGCAGCGAGGTCTGCGATGAAGCCTGTAAGGTATCAGCAGGAGAACCTGGTAGCGGGTCAAGATGGACTGTACCTCCACCGAGATATGCTACCCACGGAGTGATACCAGCGTCTAGCATCAATCTCTTGCTCCACTCGTACGTGCCAAAGAAAACAACAGTGCCTGAAAAAGAGCCCAGGAGAGCTGGTGTGACTCCGCCATACAATCCTCTTTTGAAGCCTTCTTGCCGTAGAATAGTCCAGTAACTTGAACCCATCGACGTGTACTTGGGCGGCATATGTGGATCACCCTGCTGTCTTGTTTTGACCGTGTCTAGGCTATGCATCAGCATATCACCCGTCGTCCCTCCAATTCCCCCGGCCAGCATCGCCTATCAAAGCCGAGTTAGATTCTAGGCAACTACATATCGTAGTGATGAAAGGAGAGCATACATGTAGATACGGCGGTCTTATAGCCTCATGGTCGACCACCTGCTCCATTGCTTCTGCCGGCCGTCTTGTATCCGCCATTTGGAGCGAATATGTGCCTGTTCCGCCGTCCCGCGCATCGCTGCTGCTGAGATATGTTGGCTGTGAGTCGGATGCGATGAGCTTCCTCACGCTAGCAAGAACCATGAACGCTCGCGAGACAGGAGTCCTAGAGCTTCAATGGTATTGAGGCGTGAGACGTTGGCGGAATTACGGCAAAAGACGAAGAGTCGGATGAGTTTGGAGAGGTTTATGTAGAAATCAAAGACTGTTGAGGTTTCGGCGATATCGAAAGATTCGCCGAGTAGCGTGTCTTGGCAACGACAAAAAGAGTCGACTTAAGCCACCTGCGACCAAAACTCGCGTCTCTAAACTCCGACATTACACTCAAAGAAATATGAGAAATGGTTCTTTTATTGGATTATTAACGAAAGTTTTCGATTATCCCTAATGCCAAATCCGAGGTTTCCACGCTATGCCATGCTAAATGTGCTTTGGTAGTGCCCCAAGGTAGGAAAACTGGTATGTCGAATTGCGAGTAATGTCCAAAGTGTTGCCCAATGCCCTTCCTGTAATACTCTCAGTTGCTGTTCTTGGCTTTCCTCTTCTTTGCCTCCACGATCCTGATATCCTCTTCTCCCTGCAAGCGTTCAATTTCCGATCCAATGGCCAAAACCCAATGATCCCTCTCCGCCCTGCTCCGTGCCTTGAACACAATTGTGCGGCCTTTCTTTCCAAGAGTTGCCACTCGCTTGAGCTTCGTCTTCATACGTTCGTGCTCATCTCCTGAGTCGTCCTTATCGGCTACCTCAGGCTGTCGGAACCAACCCTTTGACCGAGGTTGCCAGATCACAAACGTTGTCATGACGTCCTCATCTCTACTCGTCCAGCCGTCATCTAGCCACATACGCGGAAGCGCATTGTGGCCTGGGTTATTGGAGTCAAATGTTTGATTCTGGTAGAGGAGGTCGTTTTCGGTAAGAAGCCCGCTATACAGGTAGCAGTCGGTTAGATCGATGCTATCTATTTTGTTGCTGTGGATATGAGGAATACTGCGTCCGGACCGCTTGCGAAGTGTCGTTGAAAAGAGTAGTACGCGGCCGGGAACGAGTACACAGTGGACAGCAGCGAAGAGTGAATGCCGTTTGGGCTTGCGGTAGAGAGGTCCTGATATGTGAATCGCTCGGCAGAAGGAGATGCCACACATATTATAAAGCATCGGCGACGCGTGCGTCTTTGTCACTTCCCACTTGCTTGCGTATTGGCCGATGAGCGCTTCAGTTTCTTCATCGATCTGAAGTTCGTCAAGGTTTTGAGCGCGAACTGCCTTGTACAGATCCATGTCTGCAGCATGTCGACGCTTCCAGTACCGCACCAGATCGCCAAGGCGGCGAACCCACTCCTTCTTGTTATTTTCATCAAAAGCTAGAAGCTTCACGATGAGGCCATTGTTCAAGACCAACTCGAATGTGCGACGGTCATCAAGATGATCAGTCTTGCCTCCGTCTGCACCGGCGTCAGGTATGTCGGCATCGTCCTCTGTATCCGATTCTTCTTCAATGTCCTCGTCGGGTTCGATTTCACCACGACGTATATGTCGAACTCGGACAACATTTACAAGATCAATGAAGCCTTCGCAATCAAGAATGTTCTTCAAGTTACGTGCTGTCTCGTCACTTGCCTTTTCATCCTTGCGACGCTGCTGGACCGGGCTTTCTCTGCCCGGTATGAGCCAACGAATTTGATCATCTTCGACTGGATACGGATTAACAGAGTAGATTATGGGAATCTTCCCTGCTATTTGGTGTGCGTTTGGAATCTTCGTCCTGTCTGTTGCTGAGGAGTCTGGAGGGGGTGGTGGATCAGCTTTGCCTGGCCGTGAAAACGTAAGGTAGTGATCGTAGGTAGAGAAGTAAAGGCGTTTGAAAAACATTTTGCCCATTCGTTGATGAATGCCTTTCTGCGACGTGAGGCGGACCAAGAAACCCTCCACAGGCGCTGGTTCAGTCAGTTGTTTGTGCTTCCTGCGTGTGGCAGTAGACGTTGGATAGTGTTCCTTGGGGCGTAGTTCAAGATCATGAGACTTCATCATCGCCATGGTTCCGTACATCTTCCGTTCATTGGCGCCGTGTATCCACTCCAGGCGATCATAACGTTTCCACGCAAGTCCAATCCTTTGACCCTTAGCCCATATATGAAGAATATCCTTCCACTCCGGAGATGCTTCCAGCAGGTGTAAGCATCGTTTAATGATTTTTGTGGCTGCCAGCTGTTCTTGTTCCATTGCTCTCCTAAGCTCTTCTTCATTCTCAGCCTCCTCCACTTGGTCAGGATCCGGGAAGGCTTCCACATCCTTGAAAGGATCAGCTAGTCGGAGACTAATGCCGAAGTCTGGAACATTGACTTGAATCTCTGTCGGCCGATGCCAGCCGAGCATGTTTCTGAGGAAAGTGTACCACTCTACTGAATTTGCGCTTGAACGCGGTCGCAGGATGTAGATTTGTGTCCCACGTCCATGAGGTACCCAGAGCGCAACGGTTTTGTCGAGAGCTGAATACAAATTGACGTGCGCAATCTTGTGACCCAGAGGGACCACATGTGTTGCATGTTTCCGGCTTTCAGACGCATCAACGGCTGGAATGACGCGAGTCTTGTACATTTGTAGTACAAAATCTGCGCCTTTGGTCTTGCTGCTCTGTCTGCACACTACCATGTACTCTCGAAATGGTTCAGCAGTCTCTGTGACAACACCTTGGCTACTATTCTCGTCGTAGTCAGCAGGTAGCTGTCTCTCCAATGTCGTTTCTACTCGAACTAGCATGCGCTCAGTCTTGACCACCTGACCATCAGTCAATCTCTTTCTGAGAGATAGAACTTTGCTCGGGGCTCGCTGGAGGTCTAATTGCGCCATTCGAGCTTTCAGAAGAATTTGATCGCGAACCCTTTCATTCGGAAGGCTGAAGTGAATTTGTGATCTTTTCTTTGACCTATGTGCAGAATCATCTGTTAGTTGTTGTATGTCGGCCTCAGATTCGCTAGAGGGCTTTCCAATTGAGCGCTTGACTTTGGTTATGATCCCCTTCGGTCCAGATGATGGTCTCTCTTGTTCATCTGGCTTTGAATCTGGCTCAGGGCTCTGCGGGATTAACGCAGAGGTCGAAGTTGACGGTCCAACGGGCTCACTGGTCGCAATGCTCTTTCCACCACATTGACTAGGCACAGAGGATACTCTATTTTGACTAGTCCCAAGATTATCCTCGCCGCTGCTGATTTCCAAGTTGCTTTGGCCTTGGGCTTTGGCCTTGTCTACTGATGCACCTATTCCTGAGTTTGTGACGTTCTCTTCACGAGTTGTTGGGGGAATGTCTTTCCGAATCCTGTTATAAGCATCCGACGGCTTTAACAACTCTCCAGGTGACTCTGTGTCATCAAGAGGCTGAGCGCCTTCAAGGATAACGTCATCTCTATCATTTGCACCGTCTGTTTGTGGCACTTCGCCGTTCGAATTGGCAGTTTCATGTTCGTCTAGTGCAGATGATATCACTGTGCCTTCCAGGTGTTGGTCGTCTTCTACCGCCACATCGTCCGGCTGCGGAAAACTTTGAGAATGTGCAGATGTACCATCCACACCTGTTACGCGTCTATGGTGAGAGACGTTGCCGCTTGCGCGAAAGCTGGGCTGGCGTGAGGAATAACTCAAGCCCAAATGACGTTGGTACCAATCTTTACGGTGACTCCTCAACCAGCCTTCAGGTATAGGTCCTATGAACAATCGCCGAGTCGTTAGGTGCAGGTGTTCGGGTGTAGCATGGCTCTATTTGAGTGTTTAGTTCAAGAATAAGCAGACTGTGGCTGCAGACTACTCGTACCAGACGCAGTGCAGTATGCGAGTCTGGAGCAAGACTGGCGTCATGCTCATACAGGTTCTGAGACGGCCGTCTTTCGAGTGTAGCCGGCATCAATGGCAGATTTTGCAGCTCTTTGCTTGCGCTTGTCGGGAGCAATGAGCATAACTAATATCGGTGTGGTGCAGAAAAGCGCGCCTTGAAAAAGAGTGGTCGAAGCTTGTTGGAGTTTGCAAACGTCATTTCCTTCACAACGCCACAGCGAAAAGTGGCACTGCTGAGCAAAAACATGGAAAGAGCCTTGAATTATCAACCTTTTTCGGCTTTCGGCTGCAAAGGATAAGGTTTATATGGAAATTTAACTGTTGAAGTCAAGATCTCATCATGTTAGAGAAGATCAGCTGGGTACGTATTCTCAATGGCGCACTATGCTGCCGATATTCTATAGTACATACCTAACCAACCACGAACGAGGTACGGAGTACCAGCAATGCGCCTACGTGCTTTTAGCTCCTTTCTCCGAGCCCCGACTCTTCATAGCCCTCTCTAGAATATCCTTGAGCTCTGCAACCTCTTTTCTCAACTCTTTACACTCTGCAATGGCTGTCTGCTCCACATCCGGCTTGGTCTCGTTGACCTTCTTCTCCCATCCATCCTCCACAAAGTTGCACTCATCGAGTAATTGCTCCCATTCATCAATCACATCATCCTCTTCAGCTCCTCTCATTCTGTTTGACTTCACAGCATGAGCCCGGCGCGTCTCAACAGCGGCCGTAATTACCAGAAGTGGCGAGTATATAGTAGCCATGACATAGTCATTCAACTTTTCATACTTATCTTTTGACATCCACCACTCGAATGGCAATATAAGACAGAAGATTTCGATGAGATTGAATGGTGCAATGAAGACGTTCTCGTCAGGGGCGCGCACGAATTGCATTGTCTTCTGGGCGAAGAGCGCAAGGAACTCGTCGGCCGAATTTCCAACAATGTCATCGTAAGCGCTCGAGTAGAGCGCAATCAGGATGTTGAGTAAAATCACTAAGACCGTGAAAGTGTATAGATAGTAAAGAATGAGTCCGAAGGGGGGAGAAAATCGCTCAAATCCGTCAAACTCAGGGGATGTCATGATCGCATTGAGCAGGGCCTTCACCACGAAAGATGTTGCTGACAGATTATTGTCGACTTGGTCAAGCCCGATAAAGGCTTGTAAAAATCCGATTAGCACTACCAAGAGAAGGGCGAAGAAGATGAGGGATTCGCGCATCATGACTTTGACGACAACGATCATTGTTCCAAAGAACCGGAAGCTGTCGAAGTACAACAAAAGTCGAGCCCAAAACATTGGAGCCGAGAAAGCCAGGAAGTCGTAAGATAACTCGTTAAAGCGTTCTCTTGGATGGGAGCCGAGTGGGTGGCCAAGTGCTATCATACGCAGCACAAAGGACACGACCAACAGAGCGTATAGAACGGAATTGAAGGCATTCCAGAAGCTGAAGTAGTAGCGACCAACTTTCCAGAACTTAGAAATCTCATCACAGAGGAAGCCTGCGGTGAAGATGTAAAGTAGTCCTTCGACGACATCGAGATCTCCGCTTGGATTGATTGTGTTGATTGCTCCACTATAGAGTGCAAGATAAACGACGGAAATAATGATTTGAAGCGCATTCTGATAAAGCGGTACTCGCATGCGGTCAGGATCGAGGTGGCTCCAGTATGATGTGTTTGTCTTGTCCCTGTATTCGATGAAGCGAGAGGGATCATTTTCGTCTTGTATCAGCCAGCCTTTCCATAGATATGAGATACACTTCTGGTAGCCGCTGGAACCTATAATTCGTAAGGCGTGGAGATCTACTGCCCGTTCGATGACATTTGCCGGCGCTGTTTCTTGGTCGTTTACTAAGAGGGAATAGCGCTTTAAGAGAATGTCCTGTAGAAGATACTCGAGGTCCTCTTCACCCTCTATAATGTGCTTGGCGATCACTTCGCAGGCTATGGCCCGTACAGTGTACAATTCTTGATCCCATAGCTCTTGGATGGCCAGTCGTTGGAACCACTTCTTCACAACAAGAAGACAGAAGACAACACATGCTTTGTACTTGTCACCTCCTGCTGTCTTTGCCGTTTCTATTACCGCTGGCGTGATAATCTGGCTATGAGATTTCGTGACTACTTCTTCAGGCAGCTCACATGGTACGACCGCATCAATCTGATACTTTAGTCGCAGACAAATTATGGTGACCTCTTTTGCTGGGAATGGAGACACTGGTTGTTCGGAGCGTGTTGGAAGAACTGCAGTGAATTGAATAAGTCAATCAGCAAGAGAATACGAGAAGCCACACTTACGGTGTTGCACCTCATCTTCGAGACGTCGGCCATCGCTCGCATTCCACTGGAGCAGACGCTTCCATTGAACCATGTCTGTACAACTTGTCGATTGGCTTAAAGCTGAAAATCGCTTTGGTTAGCTGTAGCCCGTGATGATTGATGAAAAGGAATGTGATGTGGGAGAGATAACATTGCTGTTGCCAAGTTATGCATCGTCATTTCATAGCTTGCTATTCCAGCTCCGGGCTAGCTAGCTTGGTGTTTTCATCTTGGCAGCCACGGCACGAGAAGGTATGCAACATACATTCATCTCCGTGTTTACTGGTGGTTTCAATTCTCACTTCTGGACCGTGAGGGAATTTAATACTTCGATCATGTTAGATGAGAATTCATCGCGAAAGTGAGCTTCAATTAACTTTTGAATCATTCCGATGAGGATTACCCGGAACTGAACTAAGCTTTCTATCGTTAAGTACCTTAAGGATCGACTTGTTCTGTGCTTGCCATTTCGGGACGGCTTCCAACGGTCTCAATCGGAGAAACCTCCAGCCTACATTTCAACAAAACACCACGCGACATCTTCGTGAGAGCATCTGCATTGCATGACGTCTGTTCCAGGCACAGCACTAAATTACAGCCTCAGGAAGCCCGTGCGGAAGCTACCCCGCCAAGGGCCAAGGCGTGATTGGGCCTGCGTTGTTTTACTTCGGGCGCACCCGCACGCGAACTGCAGTTCCTTTCTGCTTCGCAAGTTCAAGGTCCACCATCTACCAGCAGCGAGCCATGACTACCAACCGGATACCCACTCTCCACGTCCTATACGAGCTGAGTCACCTTGAAGCTCATCCAAGTCCTGTCCATCCACCGAACCACGACTTCAACTCCAAGATTGTCCTTATTCAAACCGATATCACAAGACTGCGAGTGGACGCAATCGTAAATGCGGCGAACGAGTCTCTGCTTGGTGGTGGGGGTGTCGATGGAGCAATCCATAAAGCAGCAGGACCAGAGCTGATGGAAGAGTGTGAAACACTAGACGGATGTGATACTGGCGACGCGAAAATCACTGGCGCATACGATCTACCTTGCAAAGCTGTCATACATGCGGTTGGGCCCATCTACTTTCTAACTAGAAGAGATGGCCTGCACGAAGTGCTCTTGCGCAGCTGCTACCGAAGGAGTCTAGAGCTCGCCGAGCACTATCAGCTAAGCAGCATCGCTTTTCCAGCGCTCAGTACAGGAATATATGGCTATCCAAGTGACGAAGCAGCTGAAGCGGCCATCAGTGAGGTGCGCAACTTCTTAGATGAGGGGAATGCGAAACATCTGCGGCGCATCGTGTTCTGCAACTTTATGGATCATGATCAAATGGCATATTTGGAGCTACTCCCGTTAGTTGCGTTCATCATCCTGTCTTGGAACGCATAACGCTAATACGATACGCAGGAAGTACTTTCCTCCAGCTGAAAATCCCGAAGAGGCTGAACCATCAAGCCAAGCCGAAGCATCAAATGCTACCGGGTCGGTTCAGGAGACCAGTGCCACTGAGGAGCCAGATCAGGAGCCGGATGAGAAGCCGGATGAGAAGTCGGGTCAGAAGCTGGAGGAGCAGACGGGTGAGAAGTTGGAGGAGCAACCAAAAGCCACCGAAGAGACACTCCAGGCGGTCGATGCTACTGAGAAACCGGAGTCGCAGCCGGATAAGAAGCTGGAGGAGCAACCAAAAGCCACCGAAGAGACGCTCCAAGCTGCCGGTGCTACTGAGAAACCGGAGTCGCAGCCGGATGAAAAGCCAGATGAGCAGCCAAAAGCCACCGAAGGGAAGCTCCAAGCGACCGGTGCTACTGAGAAACTGGAGAAGCAGCCGGATCGGAAGCCGGAAGAGCAGACAAAAGCCACCGAAGAGACGCCCCAAGCGACCGATGCTACTGAGATATCGGAGGAGGAGCCTAAACCAGATACATCTACAACCCTTAAACAGGAGACAAACCCGGATGAGACAGAACGACAAGAAGAACCGATAGCCAAAAGTGAAATCCGAACCGAGGAGGAAATGAAAGCGAACAGCCAGAACTATCTCGAGGAGGAAACGAAAGCTGAGAACAAGCCACCGAAGCGAACGGTAACTGTTGAAGACGTTGAGGATGAGAGCGAACAGCCAAAGGTGTGAGCGAGAGCTTGATCGGCGAGTCAACGAAGCGTATCAGATTGCGCCAGTATGAGTGCTTAGTGATGAACATTCCAAACTTCTAATACATCTGATACCAGGGATAGCTGAATACGGCGTTGAACAGGACGATGGCAAGACATGAGCTATACAAAGGCAAATGGAGGCTGCCGAGTCTGGATAGCCTCTATTTAGACACGGATATGGTATTTCCAAAACTTCAATTATAGAATCCAGTACGATATACTAGCCTGTCGGTAACTGGCATCTTCGATTCACTGCATTCAAAGCGAAGACAGATTCTTACGAGACTACTTATACTAATCGAGAAATTTTTGCATTGAAGCGCAAAGTGAGGTTCACATACAACCACTCAGCTCAAATTGCAAGTCTTTATGAAGAACCTAGTCTCGGAGCAGTCGTAAAACATTGTAGACCAGGAGATAATCTTCCTAGAACGCTCCTGGAGACCACATCTCCCATCTCAGGCAAGTGATTGGTAAGAAAGCCAAACCCGTCAACAAACAGTTCCAAAGCCAGCGCCGAACCTTTTTTGGGCCAGTCTGAATATGAGCGTCAGTCGCTAAGAGCAGGGTGACGTCTCGGAAAAAGCGTAGCGGGTAATTAGTCGGGCGACGGCCTGACAACAGCGAGCGAAAGTCGGGAGGTTGGGGCTTTGTTTTGAGGAGTTGTCATATCAGCGTAAGTTCAAGCCCTGATTGGAGGAGATCAATTTTTTCACGTGACCGGAGTGCCCAGCCTTCAGCCTGCCTTCAAGTTCAATGTTTTCATCACTGGCCTGTCCCGCCTGCTTCCCCAGCCACCGAGCTCCATCAAAACAATACACCCGTCGCACGCGCCATCTCCATTTTCATCCCAACCACCGTCTATATACCTTCTTATACCTTAGAATCACGGTCGCTTAAGCTATCAGACCCTCCAACTCCATCACTGAAGATGACTACCTGGCTGCAGAAACAGCGCAAAGGCGATTTGCAAGAGCTCGCCGAGAAGGCCGGCATCAAAGAGTGAGTTGCGCCAACGACTGCGACGTACTTTTCATCCGATCTAACATTAACTTTGCTACAGTGCCAATGGCATGCTGAAAGAGGACCTCGTCACCCAGTTAGAGACGACTCTGCGCGCCAACTCGTCTACTTTCGGCAGCGAACCGTCCTTCAAAGAGTTCTACGCTCGCGGTGGCTCACCAACCAAGAAAGAGAAGTCTGCTACGGCTACATCTGACGGTGAAGCGAAGCCCAAGCCACGACGGAAGACCGTCAAGAAGGAAGAACTCGAGTCAGCGTACGAATCCCCTCAGCGTGTTGACTATTGCGTGCGCATTCCCGAAACTCGTACTAACTCTACGATCAACAGTGAAGACACTTCGCCAGGCAAGGCACTGATTCAACGCACTCCGCGCGCTGTCCAGCGTGTCGCAGAGAGAATACCGCTTCCACCATCTCCTGCTGCAGTTACGGAGTACATTGACCGCAACACCTCGTTCATCACCAACCAGATCAACGCTGCTATCAAGAAGTCTCGCATTTCAGAAGGTGCCGAGGGTGTTCGCGAGGTTCTTAGCTCCGTAGTTGGAGTTGAAGCTGCCGTACTCCTTGTTGAAGCTTATGGTCTGCAACGCCATACGCTTCCGTGGACCATAACCGTCCCCGTTCCCGAAATCAAGCTACTCGGAACGAAGCCCTTCTCTATCTACGGACCAAACTTCTTCCAGCTGCTCGGCACTCCATTCTGGTCGGTATCATTGCTGTGGGCGTCCACCAGCCTCATCATTCCGCTCTTGTTCTCCTACTTCTTCAACCTCACGTTGCAGAGCAAGGCATATGCTGCGGCGGCCAAGCAGTCGTCTGTCCGAAAAGTTACCAACACCTTCGATCCGCTGACTTTCAACGTCGCGAAGGGACTTCTCGCCTGGCTCGTCTATGCCCAAGGCTTCCGTTTCTGGGGCTTGTACGATGTCGATACCATCATCGCCGTCAATGGATCCGTTCCTTTTGGCTCTCAGGGCATGCTGATCGGTGCGGGCATTGGCGTCATCGCCAGCCTTTACGACGCTATTCTCAAGAAGTAGACGGGTTATGTTTCTAATTTCTTGGGTCTTGTAAGCATTTGGGGTGTCAATCCGGTGATCCTTCAGCGTTTGGCGTTCGGAGTTCGATAGCTTTGGGCTCCATCGCCGTACGTTGATTTATCGATTGCTTGAAGAAGATGCTCTGGACGCTTTCTGGCTTGCACACTTTGTAATCCCCTTTGGTTTTTTGGTTGGTACGCCACACGCATGGTCAGATGAAATGGGATCAAGTTTTGTAGTATGATCATCTTCTTCGACACAGTCGTTCTCCGCCTGGAGTTGAAGGGAAGGCAGGACCATTTGGGGGGACTGGATTGCCGGCAGAGGCAAGGATTGACAGTAGGCGTTGGAGGAGTTGCAACGAGATACCTTTTGCGTAACTGGTTACCGTAGTTGATTTCAAGCAATGCAATGAATTTGTTAGCCAGCTTCAGCTCTACCTCCAGTGCATTTGAGAGTAATTTGTTTGCAAGAATTGTTCGTGGCCTGAAGTGTGCTGAGGAATGTGTGGGACATTTTGGTGGAAGGTCAAATTCGCCCCACCCAAATGTGGAATTTTGAGTCAACTTTCGCGAATTCGTGACGCATAATTCAAGACCATCCACACAACACACTTCGAGTGCGCGATTCAAACTCCTCAAAGAATCTTCTCGTGTCACCATCGCACCGAAGAGATCAAGCGGAACGAGAAATCTTCAACGCAGAACGAAAGCACACATCTCTCACAGTTGAATACTCCCGACCTCCGCAACCCAAAAGCCGCGACAATGTCGTTAACTAACTGTCGATTTTACGAGGAGAAGTATCCAGAGGTGGAGAGCTTTGTGATGGTCAATGTCAAGCAGGTATGGGCTCTACATGGTTTTGCGGCTGGCATAGCTTCTGACATTCATCTTTAGATTGCAGAGATGGGCGCGTACGTCAAGCTGCTAGAGTACGACAACATCGACGGCATGATCCTCCTCAGTGAACTCTCGCGACGACGAATAAGAAGCATTCAGAGACTTATCCGTGTCGGAAGGAACGAGGTCGTTGTTGTGCTCAGAGTTGACAAAGAGAAAGGTAAGAATCGGACAGCCTGATTTGATATTACTCTTCTGACGGTCACAGGATACATCGATCTGTCGAAACGAAGAGTGTCAGCCGAAGATATCGTGAAATGCGAGGAGAGGTACAATAAATCCAAAATGGTACACTCTATTATGCGCCACGTCGCTGAGAAGACCGCAACTCCCATCGAAGACCTCTATAAAGCGATCGGGTGGCCTTTGAATAAGAAATACGGACATGCCATCGACGCATTCAAGCTCTCAATCACAAACCCTAATGTGTGGCAAGAAGTCTCGTTTCCCAGTGAAGCAGTTAAGACCGAGCTCCAAACGTACATCAGCAAGCGTTTGACTCCACAACCTACGAAAGTCCGAGCCGACATTGAAGTTACGTGCTTTGGTTATGATGGTATCGATGCTGTGAAGGATGCATTGCGCCAGGCAGAAGCAAAGAATACGAAGGAGACACAAGTGAAGGTCAAATTGGTCAGTCCGCCGCTGTATGTCCTAACCAGTCAGACTCTCGACAAGCAGCACGGCATCGATACGCTACACACTGCAATTGATGATATTACAGCGAGTATAAAAGAAGCAGGAGGCGCATGCGTAATCAAGATGCAACCCAAGGCGGTCACGGAGACTGATGATGCGGAACTGCAAGCGCTGATGGACAAGAGAGAGCGCGAGAATGCTGAAGTCAGCGGTGACGAGGATGAGTCTGAGAGTGATGAGGGAATAGCAGAGGCTTGATTTGCTCTCAATGGCGCATATGGAGACTCGGAAATGTGCTGGCAATAGCAAAAGGTATATCCACATGAGACAACGCTGTATCTTGATAAGTCTCCTCAACTTCTAAGGTTGGCATGCTCCTCCAGTGCCTTGTTCAGTCCTTCTCTTTGCATGCAGTTTTCGAAAGCAAAACTCTTCGCACACTCTTCCAATTCCTCCTTAGTCATATCCTTAAACAGATTGGCAAATTCATCCTGCACGCAGCCAGCCATCCAAAGCTGATTAATCAGCCTAATAATCTGGCGATGGGTGTTCCATGGCGTGGGATAGCGGTCATTGCTTTCTGGACAGCTCTCATTAATCCATTCAACGAGCGGATCGATCATCCTCATCACCTGCTCCTGCGGATGTCGGCCCCAAGCATCAAGCATCAATTCCCTTTTTCTCTTGAGAAAACCGGCAATGCTTCGCATGTAGGGGCTATGTGGGTCAACATGCACCATACCATGCAGCCCAATATCCTTATACAGCCAGATGGTCCAGTGAATACGCGCCGCATCGTAAATGCGCAACTGCTGCCCAAGCAGTGCGTACCTTGCCTCGTTGACCACTGCAACATCACTGTCCAGACCCGGATCTGCGTAAACTGGCCCGAATTCCCCGTTCCAGATCGGAGTGTCATGCTGCAGCATCCAAGCTGCTTTGCGCTTGTACTGCGTCTCCAGCTGCTCATTTTGGGCCGCACTGCCCGTGTACGTCTCACCGTGCGGGAATCCCATAGTCTGCAGAAAGGAAGTCAGACCGCTACTTCCAGAAGGTGGATGGAAAACTTACGGCATAGTCATGTAGTGAGTACACGCAATTCGGCAGCGGTTTGTCGAAGAACTTGAACTCCATGCCCATGGTATTACCGTCAAGCCAAAGGATATGATTAGGGTCAACCTTTCTGATTGCGGCTTCGATCCTCTCGTAGAACTTGGGCAATCGCCAGTGCTGTGGGTCACACGGTTCGTTGAGTGGGTTGTATCCGGCTACCCATGGATTTTCTTTATATCTAGTTGCAATGTGCTCCCAAAGCCAAACCGTCCGGTCTTGGTGATCCTTGAAATCCCAGAATGCAGCATAGTTGGTCACATTGTCGGAATGCCAGTCTGGATTCTGGCCACCAGGCACGGTGTGCATGTCCAATATTGTGTAAATCTTGTGTTTAGCGCAAATATCGATGACACGATCAAGATGTTTGAAGCCTTGCTCTTTCAAGATCCGAGGGTTCATATCGTCCTCAAAGTGTCGGTAGTTGAATGGCAAACGAAGAAGATTAAGACCTTTGCTCGCGAAGAATTCGGCATCGGCATCCATGAAGAAGAACTCCAAGAACTTATCGAAAAATAAATCGTAGCGCTCTTGGCCTAGAGCTTTCAACATTGCGGCTCGGTGTTCGCTTTCTTGACCAGGATAGCCCGTGATAAAATTCTCCATGCTTGCAGATTGTCAATTGGAAGCAGCAAACAAGAAGAAATCTCATAGACGTACTTCATCCATCCTCCCAATCCAGCTCCGCGAAGAATAACCGGCTGCCCGTCTTCACTTAGAACATCCGAACCTTGTACCCTAAGGAAGCCTGAAGCCATTATGGTCTAACCATAGACTGTAAAGTGAAGGTGCATTGTATCAAAGACGAATGATATCATGGTTTTGTAGTTTAAAGCACGGAGAAATTGAATGAATACTTTCTGGAGGGGCAGGAGCCTAGGTAGAGAACGAACCGAAGGCGCCGGAAGAATTATCTACAGCTCAAATTTGGTTGTATCACTGAATACCAAAGCGATGAATGTCTGAAGAGGGACGAAAAGGAGGATGAGGTGGCCGGTATTCCGGGTTATCGTATCAAAGTTTTATCTTCGGACGTCTGACGCATAACTGTACTCGCGCTACAACTTGGAAAGAATAATTGGACGCGTTCTACCCATGAAATAAGAGATTAGGCAAGTCAGTGATGAAACATTGAAATGAAATTATACCGAACAAGAGAGTATTTAGGTCTTTTCGCCCCTGATCTGTAGCATTACAGCTATGAGATGCCGCTTGGCGTTTGTTTCGTACTCTACGGATAGGATAAAGTCTCCGAAACGTAAGCCCACCTGATTCCAATCAACACTCTCTCGCATGCGGTTGATTTACATCATGATGTATGAGGTCATACTGTCTGATATCTCTGTTGTGTCTCACGGACTATCTACGGCTGAATATGCTCTGATAGCTCCAAAGGCGTTGTCTCCTATTCCACGACGGAATCTAATGCGCCGAACAAGAAGCGAAACCAAGCTTGACGGCGGCTTGGTTCCGCACGCATTTGGCATGGACTACTCCGTGTTAGTGATGCGGCCGCCAACGGCTAAGGCGGGGCTTTGTTTCCATGTCCTTAGCGATCAAATGCCGTGAGAGCTCTCCGTTGTCGGGGATAAAAGATGAAAGTTAAGTTCTAGGTACCTACAGCAAATGCTTATAAGTGAAAGTCAATGAAGGTATCTCTCGACCTCTTGCTTCATCTACGAACAATCAACATTCTCACACCGAATTCAATCCAATTGTAAACGGAGCATCATGTAAGAACCATGTCGTAAACCTAGATTCCAGAAAATTGACGTTGTCACAGGTATACAACCTCATTTGCATTCTTTGAGGCGCTATGGGAGGCAGGTGTAAGCCATTGCTTCGGTGAGTGAGGTCGAACATTAAATGCTCGGAAGACCTCTTCTAATGGGAAAAAATTAGTCAATCTTGGAAGCGACCATCCTAGCATCATAGAAGCAATGGTCAAAGGTCAACATGAGAAGAAAGGACAATTCCCGAAGATCATAACGTGTCCAAATGAGATGGTTGCTCTCTCAATGGCCGATGGCATGGCTCGCGTGACAAACAAACCTCAATGTGTGATTGTCCATGTTGATGTCGGTACGCAAGGATTGGGAGCTGCTGTCCATAATGCCAGTTGTGGGCGAGCCCCAGTGCTCATATTTGCTGGCCTCTCTCCTTATACGATTGAAGGGGAAGCCAGAGGTAGTCGCACTGAGTACATTCATTGGATTCAGGATGTTCCGGATCAGAAACAAATCGTTGCCCAGTACTGCCGATACACTGGCGAGATCAAGAGTGGCAAAAATGTCAAGCAGATGGTGAATCGGGCTATTTCTTTCGCCATGAGCGATCCAAAGGGACCTGTATATCTCTACGGCGCGCGAGAGCCCATGGAGCAGGATATCGAACCTTACACACTCAACCAAGAGCTCTGGGAACCAGTTGAACCTACTGCCCTACCAATGAGCGGAGTCAAGCGGATAGCCGATGCTTTGATTAATGCAAATGAACCGCTAATCGTGACTGGTTATAGTGGAAGGAATCATCAGTGCCCCGAACAGCTCGTCAAACTCGCCGACACGATCTCGAATTTGCGAGTTCTAGACACGGGTGGTAGTGATATGTGCTTCCCCGCAAATCATCCAGCATGGCAAGGACTTCGATATGGCAACGATGAATCTATCAGGACGGCAGATGTCATCCTTGTCTTGGACTGTGACGTACCTTGGATCGGTACTCAGTGCAAGCCGAGTCCAGCGGCTACGATTTTCCATATCGATGTGGATCCACTCAAGCAGCAAATGCCAGTCTTCTACATTGATGCTGTTGCCAGGTTCAAGGCGGACAGCCACCAGGCGATTCGGCAAGTCCAGGATTATATCGATTCTACACCAGAGTTGAAGCAGAAGGCACAGAGCATTTCTCCATCAAAACGAGAGTCAGAGCACAAGCAAAGACTTCAACGGATAAAGAATCTAGCCAAACCGCTGCATCAAGGAACGTTCGAATCATCGTACTTGATTAGCAGACTACGACATTTTTGTCCACAAGATACAGTCTGGTGCATCGAGGCGGTAACAAATAGCGTCCTCGTTGCAGACCAAATCCAAGCCACAATTCCCGGCTCATGGATCAATTGCGGAGGAGGTGGACTTGGGTGGAGCGGAGGAGCGTCTCTGGGCATCAAATTGGCAGTAGGAGACAAGCGGTTCGTGTGTCAGATAGTGGGAGACGGGACCTATCTGTTCAGCGTTCCCGGTAGCGTCTACTGGATTGCGGCACGATACAAAATCCCGACTCTGACGATCGTGCTCAACAACAAGGGTTGGAACGCCCCACGAAGGAGCTTACTACTGGTTCACCCTCATGGCGAAGGAAGCAAGGTGTCCAATGAGGAGCTCAACATTAGCTTTGCGCCAACACCTGACTATTCAGGTATCGCAAAGGCCGCGGCAGGCGGTAACCTATATGCTGCCATTGCGGATACTGTGGATAGTCTGGAAGAAATTCTTCCAAAGGCGGTAGAGAGTGTCCTAAACGGCACCTCTGCGGTCATCGATGCCTTCTTAGATGGCCCATCGGGGAAATACGCGGGTACTAAACCGGAGGCAGTAGCGTTGAATGGAGCTGCGAATGGTGACGTGAAGCATGAATCGAAGAGGAGACGGAAGAATTGAGTATTCCGATCGATTCAAAGAGACGTTACACTGCTCATGGAGTGAAGTAGAAGAGCAGTAATGACTAGAGTAGTCTAGAAAAGTGACCTATCCTTGACATCCTCGGTAGAATGGCGTCTTTACAATCGACGAAAGGACTCACCATTCAGTTTACCCCTCAAAGACCACTTAATGGAGTCTTCAGTGCGAGGCCACATTGTGGATGGCTGGCGCCTAGAACTCACATGCCAGCTATGAGAGAAAGCTGCTGGTTGGTGGTCCCGACATAACATTTCGTGCGTAAGGGCTAAGAACCAACGCGCCCAATACACAATTAGCTGATAACGTCAGCCTCTGCGTGGAATCTCTCCGTTATGTACTGAATAACTATATATTGGCGAAATACTTGGATTTTGTGGGCACTCGTAGTGCACTGTTCGCAATGGCTTCTACACCTTCGCAATTCCTTGGATTGGCCTCGTTCCTGGCGGTTTGCACCTTCGTCGCAGGCCACCTCTTCCCAGAAGTCATCCCAAACTTCCACATCGTTTCTGTCCTCTTTATCTCCGTTGGGATAAGTGCTTTGTCTATACTTTGCTGGAGGGCCATCGTCTACCCTACTTTCCTTGATCCCCTTCGTCATTTGCCTGGTCCCAAGGTAACATCGTTCACTCTCAAGTGTTTCCTCATCTCACAATACACAGACCGCAATTCCTTTCAGATATGCTACAGTCCACCTGGAAAGACCGCCCTCTGAGAAGGAATTTGAGTGGATCACGACGATTCCAAACGATGGGCTTCTCCGCCAACCGGTCATTCCGGGTCAATATCACCATATACCAACCACTCCCAAAGTCCTCAGTGAGATTCTAGTCAGCAAAGCCTATGACTTCCACAAGCCAGATGCGGGCCGAAACATCCTCCGCGTAGTGCTCGGAGATGGCTTGGTAGTCTCTGAAGACGATATTCATCGATTTCAACGAAAGAACCTCAACCCGATGTTCAGCTTCCGACATATCAAGGATTTGTATCCTCTCATGTGGTCTAAATCAATTGAACTTGTCGACTGCATCAAAGCGGAGATGTCTACCAACGGTAACCCGGAAGCTGGATACGTTGTTACAGTCGATGGCTGGGCAAGCCGTGCGACTTTGGATATCATCGGGGTCGCTGCCATCGGTCGAAATCTCAATGCGCTTCGTGATACCGACGACGAGTTAGTCCAGCTGTACGAATGGATGTTTCGCCAGACTTTTAGCAGGAAATTATGGTTTATGGTCCATTTTATATTCCCAAAGCCACTGATCGACTTGATGCCGTGGAAGCTGAATCGTGATACAATGTCGAATGCCGCGGCTCTTCGACGAGTCTGCGCAAGGTTCGTCACGGAGAAGCGCAATTCTATGGCAAAGGAATCCGACGAGGGTGTTGACACTCTGGCACACCTCATTCGGTCCAACAATTTCTCAGATCAAGACTTGGTGGACCAACTTCTGACGATCCTCGCAGCCGGGTAAGAGGCGACACCGCAAGCGAAAGGAAGTTCTACTCATACTCAATAGACACGAAACAACCTCATCCATGTTCACCTGGGTACTCGCGGTCCTCGCCCAAAACCCAACGTACCAGACGCAGCTGCGCAGCGAACTACGCGCCCACATCACAGCGGAAGCGCTGAGCAACCCAAACGCCGACCTCGCGACGACGCTAGAATCGCTGCCGTGGCTCAACGCCATCTGCTACGAAACGATGCGGCTGTTCCCGACGGTGCCGCTGACGCGGCGCATCGCGATCCGCGACACCGAGATCATGGGCCTGCCCGTCGCCAAGGGCACGCACTTCCGCATGCCCGTCTGGTGGCTGAACCGCGTGCCCGCGCTCTGGGGCCCCGACGCCACGCTGTTCAAGCCGGAGCGCTGGATCGACGCCGACTCCGGCCGCCCGAACAATCACGGCGGTGCAGAGAGTAACTTCGCGTTGCTGACGTTCTTGCATGGCGCTCGAAGCTGCATCGGTCAGGGGTTCGCGAAGGCGGAGTTGCGGTGCTTGGTTACTGCTTGGGTGCTGGCGTTTGAGTTCAGTATGGCTAACGAGGGTCAGGTGTTGGTTCCGGAAGGTGTCGTGACGGTTAAGCCCAAGGGTGGGTTGAACTTGAAAGTGAAGCTGGCTTCATGATTGGAGGTTGAGGCGAGTCAGATCCTGTTTAGGCTGGGACGATGTGGAGTTCCGATAGCCTGAATATCATGATAAATGCTAATGATTTGACTTTACAGCCTTTCCAGGGTGGCTGGACTCGTTCTTAGCACTTCTCTTGGCTCCTTGCCTCGCGCTTCTTCTTGTACCTTATTCTTGCTCCTTTAACTACCTAGAGTCACCAAGTCGAACTTACGTGAACGTCCTATGCGTTCCACGGTGCTTTCAATGGTCTCCACGGCAATGGGCGAGAAAGGATGGAAAGTAGACAGAGCTTCCAATCGTGGACCAAGGATGCATTAACCGTTTTAGGAAACAAAAATAGCGCTGGAGATGCAAGATACACGACCTTGGTCAAAGTTCATCAGATTAAAAAGCGTTCGGCACAGATTTGCCATCCACAGATTCTCCCTTCTATTCCTTGGCTTGTATTTCCTCCTTCACATCCTGATTCCATAATAATCGCCGTTCGCAGTGTAGAAGCGATGATCAGAGACGGGCTTCACCCAAACATACGAGATGGCGACACATCACTATTCGTCTTCGAAGTTTAGTGTAAAAGTAGTATAAGGAATTGTAAACCGGAGAGAGAGTGTGAGGATGTGAGTGAACATGATTATGATTAATTGTCTAGAGGCTGCCATCCGAGTACCAAAGCATTCCGAGGATATCAAGCGCCGATAACATTCGAACCCGATGACACCGAACCCGATGACACCGAACCCGATACAGAAAAAAAAGATCGACAGACTTCACCCGCACCGAGCTACCGACAAGCAATCTCCGCCTTAGTAGGTGAGCGAGATACACTTGTTGGCCCAGTCCTCGGGGCTCTTGATCAAGTTAGCGAACATCCACGCACCAACATCAACCCTGCGAATGGAGTAGCCGATAGCCGGGCCCGGCGCCGCCTTGTCGGCAGCATTGACAGCCTCAGGGTGTACAACCCAGCCAGCGCGGACCTTAGCCAAGCCCTTTGACGGGCCGTCGAACAGCAGGGTGGGGCGGACGACGGCGAAGGCGCGGATGGGCGCGGCGTCCGCGCCCTCAGTCGAGGCGTGCGCCAGCGCCAGCTCCATGGCGCGCTTGTCGGCGTGCGGCACCTGCAGCGCGTAGTGGTACAGCTGGTAGTACGCCAGCGGCACGTCGCGCGGCTGCTTCTGCGTCCCCGTCGTCGAGATCACGCACACGAAGGGTGCTGGCTTGCCTGCGCCGATGGCGCCGGCCTGGCGCAGCTCCCGCAGCGCTTGAAGCAGCACGGCGGACGATTCCGAACAGATCTGCGTGTCGTTTAGGATGAGCGGCTTGGTGAGTGATGCTTGGAATTGCGCGGAGCCGCCTAGCCCGGAGACCACGATCGAAGCTATGACGCCGTTCGGTGCGAGGGCCTGCTTCACTGGGACGATGTCCTTGGCGTTGCCTTGCACGATGTTTAGGTGCGAGTTCATTTGCGCCTCGGTTACGCTGTGCTTCTCTGCGAGCATCTTGCGTAGCTTCTCTGGAGTGCGGGCGACTGTTTGCACATTGTTAGCGCTTGTCTACTTAGTCAATGGATGCGGTTTAGAATGGGCACGCACGGGCTGTGCAGCTGTATCCGTCCTTCAGTGCCAACGCGAGAACGGCATTGGTGCAGCCGCCAGTGGAGCCGAAAAAGGTAATGCTGGGCTTGGTGGAAGTCATGGTGAAGATCTGATAGGTTGATAATAAGACAATGGTTTCTGGGGTGTGCGAGAAAAGTCTTTGTAAAGATGCTGAGTATTACTTGATTGATCTAGCTGATCTTATCGGGTTCAAAGTCGTTGCTGTGCTCTGGTTCTTTTGATTCCAACCCTCGCCATCTCTTCGACTTTATAGTGTCGCGCCGCGACATGTTGCGCGACATATCAGGTGGACAGAAAGCACAGCCCATATCAATCGTCATGGCGTTGCGACGAAAATCTCTCCCGTGAAACAGAAATTTGAACCATGATGGAGGAACTCGAAGGGGCTGATGGTGTTGATATTTCTCCTTCGGAGCAACCAGCGTCAGGCATCCACTGAATGGCTGGATCCAATTGGAGCCAAGCGGCGCAATCGGGCCAACGTTGTCCCATCATGTCAAAATCGTACCGATTGTTGCATCAGTGGCTTTTTTAGCGTCAAACGGCCGTCTACGCCGCTGGCCATTGGTCAATGCCACCGATTTGTGCCTCCGACTCTTTGCGCTTGTGAAATAGAGCAGCCTTGGGAAACATACGAGATATCTGAATTTTCCCATTACGAACTCTTCGAATGTCTAGAAGCTTCATCTTTGGCTCAGCCCATATCGCGTAGCTACAATCAAATCGCGTCGCAAATAGCTTCCAACTGCAGAACAAGACGTATCCGAGTCGGAATCAAGCAACATTTGCGAAGGCGGCCAACAAACGGCCATGTGATGAAAAGTGACATGGTGGCATTGTCAATGACTATGAGTCTTTCTGTTTACATGTGTGCCGCAATATTGTAGAGGAATTTCGGCAAGTGCTCATCCATGCAACCTCCCGGAAAACGCCAGCGTGCCATGCATGTCCAAAGACAGCGGATGCAAGCGAGCTCCCTGTTGCTCGGCCCAGCATGCTTCGGATTAAGGAATGTCGAAGATTGGCTTTAGCTTCCTAATCAAGTTCCACTCGTCCATGGATACCTCTTCGCGGAAGAACTCTTTGAGCGTGTCGATGCTCTGCCTCGAGATGTGCGAGTACAATGTGTCCTTGTCTTCAAGGTGCCGGCCATACATTGGCTGGTTGGATCCCTCAATCTTGACAGCCACCGAAGGTTGACCTTTCTTGCATATCGGGATCTGCTTGTGATCGCGCTCGATCGATGTCCTGCGCAATTTGGTTAGCGATCCATATCGGGACATCAGAAGAAAGGGGCAGAAACGAGATGAACTTACACTCTACCCAAATCAATTACCGTTTTGACGCCTCCTACAGTCGTTATGGCAGCTATAGGTGTGAGGGTTCTAAGATTACCTTCGACTACGTCGACGCCCACAACAATTGGATTGGTCTTGTTGAAAACAGCAACTGGCTTGAGAACGCAAGGGAAGACGGCAAGCATCTTGCTCTCTTCCTTCCTCTTCTCGGCAAGCTGCTCCATATGCTTGGTGAAGGCGTCGAACAGATGATAGATGATATCCGCGGTGAAGATCTTGATGCCCTGGTCGTTTGCATAGGCCTGAGCCTCCTTGTCGACTTTGACGTCGAAGCACAACATCACAGCGTACTCGGGCGCCTTTTCCAACATGATGCCGCACTGCATCACGTCGCGCTTGTACACGGGACCGATGCTGATGTTGGCCACCGGGATCTTGCTGACCTTGAGGAACTCGAGCAGCGCCTCTAATGAACCGAGCGTTGAAGCTTGCACGCTGACTCCACGGCCTGTCTTGCTGATGCGCTGCAGCAGGTTCTCCAGATCTGACATGACCTCCTCTTCGAGGTCTTCTTCGTCATCATCCGGCCCGACGACCAGCAGTCGCGATCCTGCAATGGCGTGGTCAAGCCCGTCGGCCGCAATCTTCACACCCATAGCTGCCTTGACTTGTTTGTTGTGGACGTATACCGACTTGACGCGTAGTTCTTTCATTTCAGCCGGAGTGAGTAACGCACGTATGTTTGTTGAAATGGCTCCATTGAGGCCACAGAGTACGATCCGATCACCTTCGCGTAGCACACCGTTGGAGAGAATAACGTCGATGGTTGTGCCGAGGCCTTCAATGACCTTGACTTCTAGCACAGTGGCTTCAACCTCGGAGAGGTACATGAGCGAAGACGTCATGCGATCTTGTGTAAGTTGAACGAGGAGCTTGAGCATATCGGGAATACCCTCGCCCGTGTGCGCAGATGTGGGAACGAGAGACACATAGCGAGCCATGTTTTTGTTCTCGTAGTACAACTCCGAGTTGAAGCCCTGTTCGGCGAATGCAAGCTTTGTCTTCTCAAGTCTATCCTTGAACTCACCTTGGCAGCCCTTCGTCTGCATTGCTAGAGACTCTCTGAAGCCGTTGTTGTCGATCTTGCGCCAACCAAATAGACGATCGATCTTGTTTAGTGCTACGATAAAGGGAGTCTTGCGGTCTCTGAGCAGACGCATTGATTCGAGAGTCTGAGGTTCAAGACCGTGCATGATGTCGACGACGAGAATAGCAATGTTACAAAGCGAGGAGCCACGACTTCGAAGATTTGTGAAAGACTCGTGCCCAGGCGTATCAATGACGAGGAGACCTGGAACCTTGAATTCAAAGGACCCATCTTGGTTGACTGGGGTAATCTTCTTCTTGAGAGCTTCAGCGGGGAAGTAGGTAGCGCCAATCTGCTGTGTGATACCACCAGCTTCTCCTTCTTGAACGTTGGTCTGTCGAATCTTGTCGAGAAGTTTGGTTTTGCCAGTATCGACGTGACCGAGAATACAGCAGATAGGAGATCGGAGATTGTCTGTTGATCGTGCAGCAAGTGCTTCTTCGTGTTGCTTCTTCCGCCGCTCGGCGGCTTCAGCTTTTCTCTTTGCAACCGCTCTTTGTGCTGCAGTGGCCTCCTCGTCTTCTTCATCAGACGAATCGTCATCGTCCTCTTCCTCTGAGTCGTCTTCTTCACCAGGGGCAGCAGGTTTGCCGTTTGGCCCTGACTTCGTGACAGATTTGGAAGCAGTAGCATCAGTTGGACTCTTGAGTTTGCCATTAGCAACAGGAGATGATGGTTCTCCCTCTTCATCTGTTGGTGCGTCCCAGCTATCCTTGACTCCATCCATATTGGCATTTTCTTCTTTGTCTGCCAGAGCCTCCCAATCGTCGAGTTCGTTATCTTCATCCTCAGCCTTCTTAGCTTCCGCATCGGCCTTTGCTTTGGCAGCTTCTTCTTCTGCCTTCTTCGCCTGCTCCTCTGCTAGTCGAAGCTCCTCCATCTTCTTGCGAGCCTCTTCAGCCTCCGCCTCAGCTTGGGCATCCTTTGACTCTTCAGCTTTGGCGGACTTGGGCTTCTTTCGCTTCTCGTAGACGGGTTTCTTCGCCTTGTCGACATCGCCATCAAGACCTCCGACCTTGACGCCTCCAGCTTCCATCATCTGCTTGAGCCGGAGCTGTTGCCGTGCCTCTGCATCTTTCTGTGCCTTTGTCTTGAACGTTCCGGCTCTCTTCTGCTCTTCGATCTTCTGCTTCTCCTTGAGTTTCTTGGCGGCCTTCTGGTCCTCTTTGCGCTTCGCTTCCTCCTCTACCTTGCGCTTCTCTTCCTCTTCCAGTCTCTTCTCTTCCTCTCGAAGCCGTTGCTCCTCTTCTTCCCGTTTCTTTCGCTCCTCTTGCTGTTTCTGGATAGCGGCGAGTGCTGCGTTGAGCTTCTTCTTCTTTCCTGGTGCCGAGGCGACAGCAGGCTCCTCCTTTGTCTCTGGCTTCGCTGCCTCAACGACAGGCTTCTTCTCTTCTTCCTTTGGTTTCTCCGGAGCAGCGCCCTTCTTCTTCGCAGCCTGCTCCTTTTTCCGCTGCTTCTCGCGCTCCTTCTTCTCGCGCTCCTTCTCCTTCTTCGTCTTCATACGCCCACCCTCTTCTTCTTCGCCATCATCGTCGTCGTCATCCTTCTTGGCCGGCTGCTGCTGCTGCTTACCCTTCTTCTTCGCGGCGGAGGCCGCAAACGCATCGTCATCATCCTCAAACGTCGCCTCCACGGGCGCCTTAGCCGCAAAGTCCACCAGCTCCGGCGGGCGGGTCTCCTGCTCGTTCGCAGCAGCGGCGGCGGCGCCGTCGTCTTCCGCGCCCTCGATCTCCTCGACGACCTTGCCCTTCTGCTTCTTCTTGGTGCGGTTCTTCTTCAGCGCGGCCATCAGCCCGCCGCCCATGCCGCTCGCCTCGCCGCCGTCTTCTTCGGCGTCCTTTGCGTCTTCCGCCGCTTGGGCCTCGGCTGAGGCTTGCTTGATGGGGTCTGGCGTTTCGCCCAGCTCGTCTTCCCAGTCGTCGCGCGCTTTCTTGCTGCCTTTCTTCTTCGGGGCCATTGTGACGACGCTTCTGATGTGATGTGAGGGCTGCCGACGATGTGGATCGTAAGTAGGCTACCTATTTGTCAGGTTGACAAAGGCTGTTTGCGGAATAGTGAGAGAATTGGTGGTTTTGCTTGCGCTTAGGTGGGGTCTCGTCGGTGAGGAGGGATGGGAGGACGAGTGTAATGTTTGCTAGCAAGAGACATAAACGCGAAGAATGGGATGTTGCGTTTCGCCTTAAGCTGCCTGGAGATTTTAGAAAAGTGGCAAACTTGGATGGTTGGTGTTGTCGTCTCTGGAGATTTTGAGTCGTGAATTGTGGGTTGTGATTTTGCCAATTCGGAGATGGCGGGCGAAAGATAGTCGTGAACGTGGCGCATGTTAGAAGTACCGTACTCCAGTTCGGATATTGGAATGAATACTCCGTCTACGTCCTTTAATACGACATAATTTTCTCCGTTGGGATAAATTGAATACTTCATGTAAAGGGAAAATTTGTGAGAGACTGCACTGGATGTAAAATAAATGCGACCTCTCACATAACTTCATTTCCATCAAAGTGCGGCCTGACATCACGGAATTCTGGAATGAGTCAACTCATTCTCGCTTATGCTCTGCTCAGCTAGGTTCGTACAGCCAAAGGCAAATTTATCGGACGCTTTTGGTATTTAAATCTAGACGAAAGGCGCTCGAAATGTGCACGAGCCGAGATGAAAGAAAAATATCATGAACATTGCCCTGAGTCATATATTGTCATCCATCAGCCAGGTCATCGCTCCAATCTGAATACCTAGCGATGTAACTTTGCATCTGCCAGAGCGAAATGGCGTTCATCCTGCTGACCATTCCAAAGTACACCTTATGCTGTGGCACCGTTCGTCTCTGCCTGTTGCGGTGGAATGGGCTCGATGTTCCAGATCATCTCGGCATACTCATCAATACACCTGTCACTAGTGAAGAAACCCATCCGAGCGACGCTGGTGATGCACTTCGTGGTCCATTCCTGCTGATTCTGGTACTCCTTGTCGATGAGTTCCTGTGTCTTGCAGTACGAGGCAAAGTCATCCGACACTAAGTAGTAGTCACCATGCTCGACGATACCGTTGACGAGAGCGGAGAATGAGCCGGCATCTCCAAACGTGCCTTTTTGAATCTCATCGAATACCTTGGCCAGAGATTCTTCGAGCTCGTAGTTGCCGTAGATGTGGGAGTGGCGAAGGTCTTCAACATCTTCGGAGAGGTTACCGAATAGGAAGATATTCTGCTCACCGATCTCGCGTGTGATTTCAATCTGTTAGACGTCAGTTTGACTGTCGATGAGAGAGCAAGACTGTTACACCTACATTGGCACCGTCACAAGTTCCAATGATCAAACCTCCATTAAGCACAAACTTCATGTTGCTTGTGCCACTGGCTTCCGTTCCAGCAGTCGAAATATGCTCACTAATGTCGGAGGCAGGGACGATGATCTCAGCCTTGCTTACATTGTAGTCCTCAATGAAAACACACTTGAGCAAGTCACCAACATCCGGATCGTTGTTGATAACATGGCCAACTTGGTTGATCAGATGAATGACTGTCTTCGCCATCCAATAACCAGGAGCAGCTTTGCCACCAAAGATGGATACGCGAGGGGTGAGTTTCTTCTTCTCCTCAGCGGTCATAGCCTTGATGGCGAGGTAACGGTGGATAATGCCAAAAATGTTCAGCTGTTGTCGTTTATACTCGTGAATACGCTTGACTTGAATATCAAACAGAGCCGCTGGGTTAACGGCCACACCAGTGGTGTCCTTGATGTGCTTGGCCAAGCGGACTTTGTTCGCATACTTGATCTCCTGCCATTCCTTGCGGAATTCTGCATCCTTAACGTATGCCTCAATCTTGTGTAGCAGAGTAAGATCTCTCAGGTAGTCATAGCCACCAAGCTTCGAGGCAATCAGCTCAGACAGTCTGGGGTTGGCTTGATGCAACCATCTACGAGGTGTAACACCGTTGGTGACATTTGCAAACTTATCCGGTCCGTAAATCTTGACAAAGTCCTTGAAGATGGTGGTCTTGATCAAATCCGAGTGCAGTTCCGCCACACCATTGACCTTGTGGGAACCAATGACGGCCAAATACGCCATACGAACCATCTTCGGTTGAGATTCTTGAATGATGGAGACGCGAGAGAGCATATCGCGATCCTTTGGAAAGTTGCGCTCTACATACTGCAAGAATTGCAAGTTGATGTCATAGATGATTTGAAGATGACGCGGGAGAAGCCATTGCATCAACGGAACCGACCACTTCTCGAGAGCCTCAGGTAAAACGGTGTGGTTGGTATACCCAAACGTCTTGTGGACAATGCTCCATGCTTCGTCCCAGTCTAGGCCTTCGACGTCGACCAAGATACGCTGCAGTTCAGGAATGGCAAGAGTTGGGTGAGTGTCGTTAAGTTGAATGGCAACCTGATTTGGGAAGTCTTTCCAGGCACGCTTTGACTTTTTGAAGCGTCGAACGATGTCGTAAAGGGAGGCAGCGCACCAGAAGTATTGCTGCTTCAGACGAAGTTCCTTTCCTCGATCCATATTGTCGTTGGGATACAGCACGGCAGAGATTGTCTCGGCGCGCTGTTGGTCCGCAATGGAGCCTTCATAGTCACCAGCGTTGAATTTCTGGAAATCAAATTCACCACTAGCAGCCTTGCTTCCCCAAAGTCGGAGATTGTTGGTAGTGGAAGTGCTGTATCCTGGAATTGGAACATCGTATGCAACGGCTTGAACGATGTCACCACCTTCCCAACTCCAATGAGTCTTGCCATCGTCATCTTGGTATTTGCTGATATGACCATAAAAATGGACATCAACGGTGATATCGTGACGTGGAAACTCCCAAGGATTGAAGTCAAGCCAGTAGTCAGGAACCTCGACCTGATAGCCGTCAATAATCTCCTGCTTAAAGATGCCGTACCTGTAGCGAAGGCCGTATCCCCAAGCTGGATAATCGAGCGTAGCCATGCTGTCGATGAAGCATGCAGCTAGACGACCGAGACCACCGTTGCCGAGGGCAGCATCATGTTCCTGATTGATGATGTCCTCCATGCGGAAACCGAGCTCTTCCAGGCCCTTCTTGGCAATTTCCTTCTGGCCAACGTTGAGCATCGCATTGTCGAGAGCTCTACCCATGAGGAATTCCAGAGACAGGTAGTATATGCGCTTCTGGTCTGCAAATGTATGGCTCTGCTGAGTTTTATTCCAATCCATGATCAATCGATCGCGGAAGGCTAGAGCCGTGCCACCGTACATGGCCTTCTCATCGCAGTTGTACATGGAACGGGCGAGAGTGGTTTCGACGTGTCTGATAGCATCTTTCTCAAAGTCATCTGTGGTAGTGAAGGGTTTTGGAGCCTATTGGACACTTCATCAGAGAGCAATTACTAAGCGTTGGGGAGATGGTCTCACATATTTGGACCATGCCTCTCGCTGAGCTTCGGGAATGGATGCTTCGACAGCTTTGATTTCTCCAGCACCGAAGCCAGTTGCAGTTCTCTTGAGCTTTGGTCTCGACGGTCCCACCGGACCCTGAAAATCCGAAAGCGGGCCACTGCTAGAAGGTTTGCGTTCTCTGTGAGAGAGCGATGGGCGACGTTCGATTGGGGCTTGAGCTGTGGTAGTAGCCATGACTTGCTGAGGATATCAGCTCGATGTCGATTGCTGGAGCTGGTTCAGCGAGGAATTGACGAGAGACTGAAGGAATTGCAGATGGTGATGGTCGAAAGAGTTGGATGAAGAGGGAGAAAGACCAATTGATGACAGCGATGAGCCGGGAAGCTCTTCAGTAATGTGCTTAGAGCTAATGCGGTGCATCCGTTGAGCACGGCTGGAGCACGACTGTAGCACGACTGGAGCGCGGCGGCGGAGCAGGTGGGGTATTGGCTGGAATACGGAGTACCTTGGGCTGTCACAGGCTCACAGCATGGCCATTGGCTTCGTCGCCCTGCAAAACCGCCATGTAGCGGCTGAAGAATTGGCCCAAAGTTACTTGAGCGGTGGCCACAACAAGACGTCACTACGCAGTTGAGCGGTGGGATATCAGTAAAAGTTGGACCACTCTACCGTGCCCCGCCGACGTGCCACGGCAGAGCAAGTCACCGATGCCCAAGAATCTCCAATATCCTTTGATTCACGACTTCAAGGGAACTCAATTTCGATGGAGAGATACTGGAAAGCTTACTACAACGCTTGCGTGATTCTTATCGCAACCATGATAGTCAGGCTCTGGACATGGCATGTTCGAAAACCCCCCCGTCCATGCGGTTGCAGTCGGCATCGAACCATCCAAAGCCAGTGGGGCCAGCCTAGGGAAAAATCTAACCCCACTCTTGCGGCTTATTCGCCAACGCATTTAGTTCTCCCACCTTGGCAGCATTGAAAAGTCATAGCAGACGTTGAAGGCACCCATCTGCGATAATGATTCCGTCTCCTTTATCTCTATTAGGAGGACGACAACTAGACAAACGGTCAGTAATTATGGCAACAGAAGCTTCGTACAAACTGGTCCTATCTTCAATGATGCCTGTTTGGCTCGGCGGGTGCGAGAAGAGGCGAAAATGCCTAACGACGCAGACGAGACGGGAGCCTTTGACTGGCGCAAGCCATGCCAGCTCCCTCAAAGCCACTGACCGTTAAGGTAGATCGTTGGTCGTATTTGCGCCATTTCGTTTCACCAGCTGATGAGGCTTTCGTTTTCCCATTGTTCCTGTTATGCACATTTTAACAAAGTGCGAGTAAACCGTGGTCTAGAACGAATCTCACCTTGGCCTTACCCTCCATTTCATGCTTCATCAACACAAGACTGTGAAGATCTTTTTATTTCTGAGATGCCTGTGAGTTAACATTGAGCACGTATCGAGTTATGGTATCTTTACGTGTGTGATACCAAGTGAGGCTAAGGTGGCTGTGACGTCAAACATCATGTACGATACCTCTACCTCGAACATCAGACGCTCAGCTGCCCTTTTCACTTCAATCCCAGCCTTACTTCTTTTGCTTTCCGTCTTCCGTTCTTTCGGCTTTGAACGCCGCAATGCAAATGGAATATGGTGAGTCTATTCACAGACCTTGATTGGCTTATTCATCCAACCTAATAAGTGTTTACAGGCTTCCCTTCTTCGCCAAATCGTCGCCGGCCCCAGACTCAAGCATCCCGAGGCCAATCTCGACCTCTGCTATGTAACTGGTCCTGACAGTCCAGATGAGCCGACGAGTATGTTCACCCAACTTGTGTCGGAGGAAGTGGTACCATTTTTCTCGCTGATGACTTCGAATTGCGAGTGCTACTCAAGAAATCTCGAAGACACCACTCATCCCGTCTATCACCAACCAGGCTCACTAACCTGACCGTACAGTAATTGCAACCTCAGGACCAAGCGGCAAATACCCGCAGCTCGCGTACCGCAATCCTCTCCCGCAGCTCCTCTCGTTCCTGACGCGGAAGCACGGCTCGAACTGGACAATCTGGGAATTCCGCGCGGAGGGCACAGGCTACCCCGACAGCGCAGTGGACGACCGCATCTTCCACTTCCCATGGCCAGACCACCACCCGCCGCCGTTCGCGCTGCTGCCGCACGTGCTGGCGAGCATGCGCGACTGGCTGTGGGAGAGCGCGGGCTCGGGCGCGGGTCGGGCGCGCCGCCGCCGCTGCGGCCCCGACGGCGCCCCGCACGTCGTCGTCGTGCACTGCAAGGCCGGCAAGGGCCGCAGCGGCACTGCCGCTTGCGCCTACCTCATCGCGGAGGAGGGCTGGGGGCGCGTCGACGCCCTCACGCGCTTCACGGCCCGCCGCATGCGCCCCGGCTGGGGGCCCGGCGTCAGCATCCCCAGCCAGCTGCGGTGGCTGGCCTACGTCGAGCGGTGGGTGCGCTGCGGCCGCGTCTACGCTGAGCGGAAGGTCGAGGTGCTGGAGGTGCGCGTGGAGGGCCTGCGCGACGGCGTGCGCGTCAACGTCGACGGCTTCGTCGACGACGGCAAGACCATCCGCACGTGGCACAGTTTCGCCGCTGACGAGCGCACCATCGTCCGCGGCGCCATCAAAGTGATCGGCTTCGCTGATGCCGCCGTCGAGCTCTTCGGCGAGCTCAACGGCAGCCGTGCCGCCAGCAGGAACAGCAGCCGCTCGAACCTCGCCAAGGCCAACCACAGCGCCGCCGGCTCCGACGACGCGGGATCCGGCTCGCTGCACGGCAACGGCAAGAGCAAATCTTCGGACAACGGGCCCAGCATGTTACCGGAGCTAACAGAATATCCAGAGCAGCTGCTGGCAGGCGAAGCCACCGGCGCCGACGCCATCTTCAAGCCGAAAGAGCCCATCATCGTCACGACCAACGACATCTGCATCGACCTGGAGCGGCGCACCAAGGGCGCCTACACATGGGCGGTGCCGACGTCCGTGGCGCACGTGTGGTTTAACGCATTCTTCGAGGGGTCCGGGCCAGAGCGGAACGGCGCGGCGGCCGACGAAGGCGTGTTTGAGGTGGCCTGGGACGACATGGACGGGCTCAAGGGCAGCAACCGCAAGGGCACGCGCGCGTGCGACCGCGTGGTCGTGGTCTGGCGCGCCGTCGAGAGCACCGAGGTGCTGCACGGCCCGCAGGTCGGGGATCCTGTTAGGCAGAGTGCGCCCGCGGACTGGCGCGATGCGGCGGCGGCGAGCGACGACGAGGACGATGAGGGCACGCAGGCGTTTGGCGTGGAGTCGCCTGCTGCGATGGACTGAGGCGGTGGTTGCGAGGTTTAGAAAGCACGAGCGCGTGGCTTGGGTACGTCTCCAAGAGTCGAGTCCGCTGGCATTCTGATGGCTACCTAGATACCCAAAGCGAGACCAAATACAAGAAACTCAAGACACAAAGAGGCCTTGCGGTCGCCCGGCCGTTTCTTTCTGAAAATGCTCCGTCCCGTGTTTCTTCCCGCCCCCAGTACGAAAAACGCTCTGCGATGCACTAATTATCATCCGAAAACAAGGAGTGAGTGGAATCCAGTCTCGTTCGCTACAGAACTGCAGGTAGCTGGCCCGGTGTATCTCGTGAAGGACAGGAAAGATGTGAGCGGTGTGAAAATGGGCGTCAGGTGATGAAATCGAAAATCTTAGGTGTAGCTTCTCATGGCGTCGAGATAACCCGTGCCGCCCTTCAGCTCGCGATCGAAGCTCTCGGCCGCCTCGAGCACGCGTCGGATGTGCTCCATGGATAAGTTCTTTTCCTCGTGGACGGCGATGGCTTTGGCGGTGCCGACGGTGTTCTTAATCTAAGCGCAGCAAGTTAGCAGTGTATTCGGCATGGGCAAATCGCAAAGGGTTGTACATACCTGTCGGCCGTTGAGGTTGTGGCGCGCCAGCTGGCTGTAGTCCTCATCCTTGAACGGCATCGTCTCGATCTCCTCCACCACGCGCACCTTCTCAAGGAACATCTTCCAAATCTCCTTCCGTGCCTTGAATGTGAGCTCATCGTAGCGAAGTGCAAGATGAATACGGCTCTGGAAAGCCTCATCAAAGGTATCAACGCGGTTGGTGGTGAGGAACAAGATACCTTGGAAGTACTCTAGCAGGCGAAGGAAGATGGACACGAGGGCATTGCGGTGCACGTCCTGATGTTGACGCTTCTCCAGGAAGACGTCGGCCTCATCAAGTAGTAGCACAGCACCCCATGAGTGTGCAATGTCCATGATCTTTTGCAATTCCTGCTCCAGCACGTGGCTATCCGTGCCCAGGTCGCCGGCACCCACCGCATACAGCGGGCACTTGAGATACTCAGCGATGCCTTCGCCAGTGAGCGTTTTGCCGACACCAGGCGGACCATGAAGCAGGAACACACGACCCTTGCCTTTGCCTTGAACGACATCGTCGATGGTCTGCGCGGGATGGAACTTGTGGCTGGAGACGAGGGCCTTGACAATGAGCTTGCGGTCGGCGGGGATGACGAGGGAGTCGAAGGCGCCGTCGTTCCACTGGATGTCGCGCACGCCGCTGAGCGTGAACTCGAGCCACTGCTTCTCGGAGAAGGCGAAGCCCAGCACCACCGGCGACGCGATCAGCAGCTCCTCCTCCGTGAACTCGCGCTCCTTCGTCGTCACCTCGTCCTCCTTGTCCACCGTCTCCAGCTTCTCTTGCCGGATCTCGTTGCCGTCTTCGTCGACTGGCACTTCCACTACCCGTGCCTCGTCCTTCTCATCCACGATCACCTTGAACTTAGTCATAGGCTTCTCCTTGCTCTCGTTGTCGCTATCGCGGCCGCGACGCCGGCGGTATGGTCCATCGCTGTCGCTGTCACAGCCACAGGAGCTGCTGTCGTCATCTGAGAAGAGGTCGTCCTGATCCTTGGGCTTAATTAGAGAAATAGGATAATTGGGATTGATACGGCGGAAGATAGCAGGGTCGATCATGATGCGACCGTTGATGTTGAACTTGAATACAGTCTTTCTCTTCTTGTGGAAGGCAAGGCCCTTGTGGAAGCGATAGTTCATGCCCGCGAGTTCGATGAAGCGCTTGCCACGTTCAATCAGCGTCTTCTTTACGGTATCCTTCTCTTTGTGGTACTGCAAAGGATAGGTGCTGAGTGAAGTGATACGTCGTGGTCCCTGGAAGTGATCGATGTCGATTTCAAAGTCACCCAGCCCAAAATTCTTTCCATCGTATTCGAGGTAACGGCCTTCGATGCAGTACCATTCGCCCTTAACGAACGAGCTCTCTTTGTTGGCATAATCGACTTTAAAGCAGCGCGGCTCGTCCCACGCTCCGTAGGTACTAGTTACTGCGATGGAATTTGGCTTGAAGAGCGCCCAGAGGAGATCGAAAGTGATGTTGCCAGCCTCGAGCATCGGATACAGGCGCTTTTTGATGTCGTCGTAGTCCTCATCCAGATAGCCAACTAGGACTTTGCAGTGTTTAATGGTATCCTTGATCCTGCGCTTGTTCTTGCTCTTCTTCTCCTTCTTGAGGCGAGACTTGAGTGTCTTCTTGTAGTGCGTACGGATATCCTCAAGATAAAGGAAAAGGATATTTGGATCCAAGCACGGCTGGTCTTCGACCAAGGACACACACTTGACGTCTTTCATGACCTCAGCCAGAGCATCGCGTAGGAGTTTTGACTTGATGTCCACGACCGTGTCACGATACTTGTTCTCCCAGTTAAAGTTACGCCTGACTGTGAACAGAAACTCATCAAACTCATCGACTCGATCTTCTGCGCTCTCCGTGAGCTTGTAGTTGTGGATCGTGCTATCCCAAAGTTGATCGACACGCTTGTACTCCAAGGTGCTGCCCTTCTTCGGCTTCTTTTCTTTCTTCTTTTTGCCGTCCTTCTTCCTTGCCTTCTTGTTCTGCTTTAAGGCGGCTTCCTGCAGTGCCAGGTCTGCTGCCGGGTTGCGAGCCACCCTTAGTCCGCGGCTTTGAGCAGCCATCTGTTGGCGCAACTGCATCTGCTGGATGTATTGATTCAGCGCAGCCTGTTGAGCAGCAGCATCGTCGGGCTCGGCCTCATCTTCGTCGTCCTCCGCCTCCGATTCTACTTCTGACTCGGTTTTGCGACCTTTCTTCGAGCGGCGTTTTCGTCGACGGTCGCTCTCATCTTCTGAATCGGACTCATCCTCCTCCGAAGTCTCGGAGCTCGAACTCTCGTAGCGCTTCGACTTGGACTTCTTGGACTTTTTCTTCTGGCTCTTTGACTTTGCTTTCTTTGACTTCTTCTTTTTCCGACGCTCATCGTCGTCGGAGTCTGAGTCGGAATCCGAGTCGGAAGGAGTTTCTGTGGCATCTGAGTCGACCGAGTCTGAGTCGGAGCTATCGTCGTCCTTGGAAGATTTCTTGCTCCGCTTCTTCTTCTTGCTTTTCTTGTGCTTGTGGTCTTTCTTGCACTTCTTCTTTTCTTTGCTAGGCTCCTTCGCTGGAGCCTCGGGTGTCTTGGTCTCTGGAGATGGAGCAGCCTCGGCCACTCCATTAACCTGAGGTTCTTCCTCCTTCTTGGCTTCCATCGACTTCTCTTCTTCCTGCTTCCCCGAGCGCACTTCGTCAATCTTGTGACTGCTGCTGATGCCGTTCAGATCCATGGTGGTCTGTGCTGGACGCGGAGTACCAGCCGGAGTTGATGTGGGAGTCAGTACAGGCTTGTTTGTTCGAGTAGATGAGGGAGTGGACGGTTCAGAGGAGGTGCTTGCGGCTCCGGTTTCTTGGGTTTGTTTGCTACTCATGGAGCGGCTGATCTACAAAGCGCAGGCTAAAGAGAAGGGTCCAGGCGTGGATCAGTCGACACGGATTAGAGTAGTGGAAGAGAGTACGAAAGGCGGGAGAGCGGCTGTGGTGTTATTGGAAGTGTTTGGGTTATGTGGGAGACGATGAGGGAGCAGAAGAGGTAAGAGAAGAAGATTAAAAAGGAAGGATAGAGAACAGTAAATAGGTTATTGTCGAGTCACAGGTCGGACAAGGCAGGCAGTGCATGATGCCGGCCGCAGCCCGGTGAGTCGGATCTGGAACCGTGGAGTAGCGGTGCAAAGTCTTTAAGTCAAGGCAACAAAGTGGAAAGCCGTTCCATGATTCCGCCACATCAGATGGCTTGACGGAGGGCTTGACAGCGACAACCAATTTGCATCGCAGGCTACCACTTGCAGTTCCGCATTGCTAAGAACTAGAGTAGGGTGTGCATCGGATGTCCTGCATGCGTTGTTCGACGCTGCTGGCTTCGGAGAGCCGCGCTAAGAGGCCGCTCACCGCCTGCCATGTCATCGCAACAGGTATGACCAGTTGAGCTGGCCGGTGAGACCACACCCATCGCATTACCACGTAACGACTTACCGACAGGGGATCTCTGCTAAGGCCAACAGTCAAAGCTACTATCCTCGGCGAGGCCGTGCATCGCCTCCGTTGCCTGGGCTGTTCTCGTTCTCTCCGCGTTTTTGCCCTCGCCCAGCCTTGCTGCCGTTTTCAAGCACAACACCCACGCTCCGGTCAGCTCTGAGTCCAATAGATAAGCTTCAATTGTATTGAATCAGATAGTGCGAAGAGAATGTGAAGTATCATACAAAATGAGCACACTGAGAATCCAAAGGTCTGGCGATCGGCCAAAGCCTTCTACGACTCCCTGCGACGCCATGCATTAAATAAGTTCGACCCCAAAACGTTTTTGTACAGCAGAATGCTATCAAGCGAGACCCAACCAAACCCGCATCTAGCCAGCATGCTCAACAATTTCCGTAATCAGTTTCCCGTTCTTCACAAAACTCCTGAATTGCTCCGGCACGCTCTCCTCCTTGTAGTCTCCATCTTCGGAATCCGGCGGTAGGTAGATATTGACGGACGAGCACTTGCTGGTGAAAACTTCTGAATTCAGGCTCTCTTTGCTAAGGTAGATGGTTGCGCCATCGACCTGGTCCAGTAGAACGGTTGGTACTGTTTCCAGCACCTGTAAGGCAAAGCCGGAGCACTTTATGACGTCGACGCTGCTGACCAGTGAGTCGATGATGATGGATGTTTTCGGTGAGTTATCAATTGTGATGGCATTGCCTTTACCGTTGACACGGATTGTGGTATTCTTGCATTTGGTAATCAGTATAGAGTGGTTGATTTCGGCGCTAATCTCAATTGGTGAGGAATTGTCCTCGAAGTTTTCCTACACCTCAAATTAGCACAATCTCTTCGGCGTGCATTTGCATGCGGTGTCTACTCACGATGATCCATTTACTGCCGTCGAGCTCCTTGCGTGGTGGCTTCTTCGTCCGCATGCTTTCCGGCTTCGGCTTCTTGCCTGGCGGAGCGGGAGACTTGCCGCGGTTGATCGATGTCTGGCTGTCACTCCTCGTTGGCACAGGTGCCTGCGCTCTGAGCGATGGATTCTTGTGAGTCTGCTGTGACGGGTCAACCTTCTTCAGACTCTTTGTAATTCCCTCGCCCTGGTTTAATTCGTCGAAGACGGCACCCATGTCTGGCGCTGGCGACTTCGCTGCTCCGCCTAACACTGGAGCAGGAGGAAGGCTAGGCGGTGGCGGGATGCCTCCGGCAGGCATAGGAGGAGGTGGAGGTGCTGCGGAACCGAATCCTGCTGCTGCACCATTGGGAGCCGATTGTTGTCGGAGAGCTTCTGCGGCATCAATGCCTTGAGCGTTCCATTGCACTCCCTTGACGTGGTGCTGCTTGATGTACGATACCAATGATCGCATCAGCTTGTAGAATGATTTGACCCATTCGACTTGCGCGGTGTCTCTGTTTAAATGTGAGCAGCTGCATTCAGCGAAAGGCTTCCGCAACGCGAAAACACGGCGTCAGATCCGTACTTATCCTTATTCTCTTTCAGCACTTTGTTTCCGTACATCTGTACTCCTCCAAACAGCTCGGATACATAGTCTGCTGGTTTGGGATCAATTGTAATCCAAGCCAACGCGCTTACTCCATCGGCAACCATAGCGAGGTGATCCTTTTGCGGCGACGCTCGATTCTTCTCACGAACGATATCGACTCTCGTCATTTCTTGCTGGATATCTTTCAAGGTCTCCATATACACCGATGATGACATATCGGGTTTCTTCGCCTTCGTAGTAATCAGCAAGAACTGTCGCTCTGCTTCGAATGCATCGACAACCGCTGCCGCCTGCCAAAATGTAAGAGATGGTAAATCGGTTTCAAATCTCAAGATAACATACCTGTTCAGCAATCAACCCATCCAACGATTGGCTGAGATCATAGTACGCTTTCAGGTCGCCGTGTAATAGAGTGTCAAAGTCTTCGATGGAGTGAGGCAGAGGTTCTTGCAATTGAGTCTGTGAAGCACCAGGTGTCGAGCCTGATGAAGTCTGCTGCGATCTCTGGTTCTGAGAAGCCGCAAGGAGAGCTGAGTTCTCTGTCGCGTCGGCGTGATGGCCATCGGGAGTGGTGGCATCGTGTGGTAGCGAGCTAGATGCGATGTCTTCCAAACGCGAAGTAGCTGCTTCGAGCCTGTGAATGAGTCTGTTCAACGGCGTGTCATCCATGACAGAGAAGCACGGCGGCAACCATACCTCTTTATCAGAGTTGTAAGATTATGCATATTATTTGTCGCCATGGTTGCAGCGGGGAGGGGGTGCAGGCTGTCGCCGGAAGCAAGGGACGGTCTATAGGTTACAACAAGGGGATCGTCGAACGGAAGGGCGCAGACTCCCGATTGAGCTTCCTAGTCTGGGAAAGCCTTGGAATCAGAGTAATACGGAGATGATGAGATAAGTGCAGATGTGCGCGGGCTTTGTTGCTCGAAAGGTCAGAGTCTAGCTGCAAGTTGAAGCTTAGGTAGAACGTTATCCTGGAGCTTTGCGGCGCGGCTTAGTCAAAAATGTCCGAATGGAATCTGACGCTTGACTCTTCCACCACACACAAGGATTGTTATCCAATTGTATGTCGATCCCAAAAACTAGTATCGCTTTAACAAGCCTGTCTGGTTCCGCAGCTATCATTTTTCCCAGGTGGTCTCCGGAATTAGAGGAAGCGTTGACGTTGCATTCGGAATACGAAACCAGGCAGACTCGGAGGAAGGGTATCTTAGCATTATGATACAGCATGCCTCAGCAAGCAAGCATCAGTGGCGAGCGGGACGAAGATATCCAAATATATTTCTGCACCATGGGAATGTTCATAATTGGTACACATGCTCCAATTATAGAATTGATGCACCGCGAGATCCTAACTTCTGTCAGATGATATTGAATTCGAAGCACCCAAACCGCCAGTCAAGGACATTATTGGAGGTGCAGGATCATATTCAGCCCTCGGTGCACGTATATTCTCTCCTCCACCGATGTCCAAATCGGTGGGATGGATAGTCGATTGTGGCTCCGACTTTCCACCTGAAATTCGACAGGCAATCGATACCTGGAACACCAGCTGCTTGTATAGAGAAACGCCAGAACGACTGACGACTCGCGGGTGGAACGGCTACGGTGCAAACGAGCACAGAGCGTTCAAGTATTTGACACCCAAAATACGGTTGGATGAGAATTCGCTGACACTGCAATTGTTGCGATCCAAATGTTTCCATCTGATCTGTGCACCCAAGCGATGTGTGAGTATGATAGATGGCATTCTAGATCGTCGAAGAGAGTATGGAAAGGAAGTGGAAGCTCCTATATTCGTGTGGGAACCCGTTCCAGATCTATGCACGCCAGAGGAGCTTGAGAACTGCAAGAGAGCTCTACAACGAGTTGACTATGTCAGCCCCAACCACGAAGAATTGGCGGGATTCTATGGCGCCCAAGGCAACACTAACGACAGCGTAGATCGACCATTAATAGAAAAATGTACGCGGGATTGGCTACAGTCACATACACAAGACTCTAAACCGAAAGCTGTAATCGTAAGGGCCGGTAAGGAAGGATGCTACGTCGCCGGTGGTACAGAGAATAGCTGGATTCCAGCATATCATCAGCGTGATGAGAAGGTAGTGGACCCTACAGGCGGAGGAAATGCATTTTTGGGAGGATTGGCAATCGAATTGGCGAGGGGATCTTCAATCATGGATGCCGCAATATGTGGTTCGGTTGCAGCTAGCTTCGCGATTGAACAAGTGGGAGTGCCAGAGCTGAACTCGGTTGGGTCAGAAAAGGAGGAATGGAACGGCGAGAGTGCTGCTAATCGAGTTGAAGAATTACAGCGCCGATGGCGGCAACTGTCTTAGTATATACAGTCCTCTTGAAGGCCACAGCTAGTCCATCAAGAATGCCGATGAAGAAACCGATCTATCCCAGAATGCGCTTTTCATGACGAGTCCTTTCTCTTGGCCTTTTCTCTCGCTTCGTGTTCTCTTATCTGCTTTGTCCAGCTGCAACGAGGTTAGTGTCAGCAAAATGACAGCTTCCGTGAACACTCACTATCTGCTTGGATAGAATCTGCCTGGTTCGGGCATCTTGTACCGCTCTTCCAGCTCGGTGCTTAGCTTGAACAACACAGCACCAACTCCTAATATCACAGCAGCCATGATGGCGGTGTTCGTTTTCCAGTTGGCCGGCTGAGCGTACCAACCGCCGGATGGTGACCAGACGTGTTTCGGATAGCTATTGAAGATGGATTAGCGGAGATGCGAGGAATGTAGTAGCTGAAGGCACTTGCGGTATCTTTCCGTGAGAACCGCCGCCATGCCATTTCTTGGCCTCCTCGGGACTCAGAGGCTGACGGCCGCCATGAGACTGGCTGTATGTCGCTTCGATCGGGTGGTCACTATGGTCACCCGCCATGTTGAGGCGTGCAATGGCAGGGAGTTTGTGGAGGTCCAAAGCTTCGTTCACAATCTCAGTGGGACGATTGAGGTGGATGTCTCAATTGGCGCTAAACCCAAAAGCGCGTTGCAGTCAATTATTTCGCCTGGACTTTTCGAGGATCGATTGAGCTGCAATTTCTTGCCCATCAATTCATTTCTCCCCACACTACCCGCCTTACTGCACACTACTTTCACCTGAAGCCTCTCTTTCCATCCGGAGAGAGGCTTCCAGATGAAACGCACCTGGCTTGATCGCTGGGGAGCAAAATGGCTCTTCAATCGGTCACGAGGCAGCTCTCCATACCTGCTACAAGCCCATAACTACCGTCCACAGTCTACCCAAGCATCTCAATTCTCCTCATCGCCAGTCTTTCTCACTCTCGATGATGATCCGACCACCCTATCACCGCCGCAATCCGTACTGTCGGAAGTAAAGGAGAGCCAACGACGGTTGGAACAGCTTCCATCTCCTCCCGTCTCACGTTCTACGCAGTCCGCAAAGCTCAATGCATTACATGCCCGACTCTCATTACCATCTCGACTCCCTATCCAAACTCTCGCGCGCACACTTGTCGACCGGACGGCAGATCCCGACCCAAGATTTAATAATTCCTCCTTGGCGCTATTAGGATCGAGCATCCTAGGCTACTACACCTCCGAGCACCTCATATGTCATTATCCTCGACTGCCAATGGATGTACTGTTTGCCGCCATGGCAGCCTATGTGGGTCCTAGGGCGCTGGCTGCCATCACAAGAGAATGGGGCGTTGAATTCGCAGCCGAGCCAGGCGGAGAGGTTGACCCAGGCCTACTGCAATTCCGGCGGACACCACCAGGCATCGATCCGTTCAGCGAGAGCGAGTCCACCACAAGAAGCATGGATAATACGGGACGCAACGACCGAGCGGCGACATGGCGACGCGGACTGAGCAGCCGCGTCGTGTACGACGACGAGTTCGGCAACCTGCGGCGCCCCGCGAGCGCACCCACAGCTCCAGACAGCGGCGGCGCGCAGCCGGCGACGACCGCCGAAGACGCAAGCGCGCAGTTCGTGCGAGCGCTGATCGGAGCGCTGTACGCGCACGGCGGGCGTGCGGCGGCGCGGGCCTTCCAGCAGGCGCACGTGCTATCGCGGACGCTGAACCTCAGCGCAGTGTTCGACTTCAAGTACCCGACGCGTGACCTGTCGCGGCTGTGCCTGCGCGAGGGCTTCGAGGCGCCGGTGGCGCGCCTCATCGCCGAGACCGGCCGCCAGAGCCGCCACCCCGTCTTCGTCGTCGGCGTCTACTCCGCCCGCGACAAGCTGGGCGAGGGCGCGGGCGCGAGCCTCGATGAGGCGCGTGTGCGCGCTGCTACCGCTGCCCTCAAGGGCTGGTATCTCTACAGCCCTATGGATGTGGTCACGCCGAGCGAGGTGGAGGACGGCGACGCCGCCGGCAGGTGGAAGCCCAACTTGGTCGATTGCGGTGAGATCATCACTTGAGCGGTTGCCAAGGAAGAGATCGGAAGCTGCATTTGTTCTTGCATAGCTTTGGTGCGCTCGGCGCTGGCGAACTTGAAGGCATTTCTTGTGGCGCGCTCGTTCTGTACATCATGAAATCGGGCATGCGAACGGCTCCTCCTCTCCACTTCCAGAACAGGTATGGGAGTTTTTGTGCGGCGGTATTCTTCGCTGTGGGCGGAAGGGATGTTTTGTATCATAGTATGACTGCATTCGTGTACACGTGTCCTGGGAGATTACCGTGAATCCTCATTGAACGCTGTGTGAATAGCTAGCTACCCTTCGCGAAAATTCATAACCTCCAAGCCCAATCGCTGAATGGTGAAGGATCATAATGCACTCCAAACCAAACCGGCTCTCCACCGCACTCGAACTTGAAATTGGGGTATCATATGCCCGTCAAACATGAGTATTGCTTCTCAACTGCAGTATTATGAACGAAAACAACGTTACAAGGCGTACGTGAGTACGTCGATGCGCCCAACTCTGCGCCACTGAAATGGTGAAAACCAACTCCAAACGCTTCAATCGTCTCCGTACACCGACGGCTCGCGGTAGTACTCCTGCAGCAATCTCAAATCATTCCATATAGCGCTATCGTTGGGAGATACCTCGCTCGGTGTAACAAACTGGTTGGAAACCGTGTTCTTTGTCTTGGGAGCCTTCAAATGATCCACCACGCGCTGAATTGCTGGTCTCCTCGTCGGATCTACGTTTAGCATGTGCTTGATCACTGACAGCATCCGGGCAGCTTTCCTCGTAGGAGGGATTGCCGTTTTTACTGTTTTGAGGTGCTCGATCCAGGCCGAGACACTGTCCGGATTGGCCTGGAAGCTCAGATCGTGCGTCAATTTGGATCGGTACTCAATGAAATGAGTCAAAGGATAACCTCTTGCGACCGTGAGCATATCTAAGAAACAACAACCGAGAGAGAAGACATCCGCTGCGTTTCGTGTCTCCCGAAGATGAATGACTTCGGGAGCGGCATATATGTAGCTTGGCTCATTGGAGTAAGCTGTGTATAGTTGTGCGTAAGTGGAACTGCGTGCCGGAAGAGAAATGCCGAATGGAGAGAACTGGATCTTCTTTGAGGTTGGATCAACCAGAATTTTTTGTGGCCTAATTCCTCGGTGTTGTGAACCCTTTGAGTGAATGTATGCCAAAGCATCAGCGAGCTCAACAACCCAGCGCAGGACCGTGCCGTGGTCAATATTCGGTTCCATTGTCAAATATTCGGCAAGATTGTACTGCGCATATGGGTAAGTGAATGCCACAACCTGGCCTTGCATGTATGAAGACGTGATTTTCGCAATGTTCTCGTGTTCGAGTTCGTTGTAATCTCTGATGTGTGAAAGGCATTGTCTTTTATCGTTTGGTCTGTCGGCATTCATGAATTCGAAGCGCTTCCTCACAAAAATGGCATCATCGGACTTGTCGAGATAGCGAACTTTGGCGATTGTTTTTGAACCGGTCTTCGTTTCGTCTATTTGACCGCAGTCTTGCAAGGGTACCGCTTCAAAAATCTGGAAATCCACATGATGGCCATCTTTCGGGAGCTGCCTCATTGCCACTCTCCATTGCATCTCAAGGACTTTGGCCGAATCTGCGGCAATGCCTCTCAAATCATCTTCATTAAAAGGCATTTTATTATCTTGCAGCCAGAAGAAGGCGGCGTGTTTCCAGGCCGGTAAATCCTCGCACATCCATAGAAGGAGAGCTGTCGTCGGCTGCGACACGGCCCAACGCGTTATCCGTTCGGCCGAATTTCCGGTCCATCCATTCTGTTTACAAATCCTATGGAAAAGCCTTGGCATGGAAAGATGAAGAGATGGAGTAATCAATTGCACAGGAATCCTGAGTTGATCTTCACTGTTTTGAATCACGGGTTCCACCTGGGAAGTTACGGACGCGTTTGGAAAAGCCATGCCGTTTCGTTTGGGGGAAGTGGGTAGTCGATGAAAATAAGGATCTCGAGCTTGATTTTGTCGAGGAAATGTGGCACTTTGAGCTCTCGTTGGAGGATGGAATGGAGAAGTGTCCTTACTGGTCCCGAGGGGAGTCGAAGACCGGCCTGTAGGTCGTGGCGAATTGGAAACTGATCTGCTTGTGGGCGAAGGTGGCAGGCTTTGAACTACATTGTTGGACGGTTTATACCAGGGGTTTGTAGGGTTGAGATTTTGACGAGTCAGTGTTGCGCGCGAGCTTTCGATTGTCCTTGGGGTTGGGGTCGGGGTTCGACTGGTCTCTCCGGTGGAAGCTTGAGGGGTTTCGATGCCCCCCGCAGTGAGAGTTGATGTGGAAGACGAAGGACTGGTGGAAGACGTTCCAAACCAATCTGAAGGGGTTGGATCGCGGAAATCCGACATCGAATAGGTGCGCGTTAAGTAGTGGTTCGCAGGAGGTGGCGTCGCCTGGTCACTCGGTAAAGGCCATCTCGTAGAAGGCTGCATTATCGAAGGAGTGAAGCTGGCACTGACCGAAGGCGACATGGAAGAAATTGAATCTGTAAGGACAGTGACAGCTGGAATTGTGGCATGAAGGGAAGCTACAACGAGGCGTTCATGCCGGAGCCGAAGACCATTGCCTGAAGTGAGGCGCGTCAGTTTAAAACCACGGAAAGCAGCATCAGATCAGAGCTACAAGCGCTTTTGACAGCAATTAAAGAAAGCCTCGGACCGCGAAGATTGCTCCGGGACACTCGCGGCTCGCCTCAATCCTTGCATCGCGTGCGTACGTTGTGGTTCGTAGAGAATGAAGCGCCTCTGATGCGCTGGCAGTTGACCTTGCATCAGCGTCCCTATCAACGCACAACGGCAACTGCGGAGGCGGCCAGCCTCGCAAATCGGCCGCGCGCAGTGTGACAAGTTACAATGGGTGGAGGTTAGACTCATGCATGGCCAGGTGTCTGCCTCCCACTCGAGGTAAAAATTCGAGTAGTCGGTACTGGCTTGCGAAATCGCCGCAATCAGTGCAGTCGGGTGTCGAATCGTAGGGCTTTGGCTACCAGCTTTACCAAAGGCGAAAGGATACGACAGGCTATATATGCTTCTCAGCTGAGCAATGGTTCTCCAAAAGACAGCTTTGGGCGCCATCGGGTTGGGATATGTCAGCATGTTTGGCGCAAAAGGTGAGGCGTTTGTGAGGCCCGGCTTTCGTTTGGCTGGAAATCGACTTTTGAGGCGTGCGCTACGGGATCGGGCCGGCGAAGGATTGGCGATCCAACTACAAGCCTTCTAGAACGGTTGAGACATCGTCGTCGACATGCACAAAGCCGAATTGAATTCTGCCAAAGCTCAAGAAGAGAAAGAATGCAAAATGCGACAATTAGAATTGTGTAAACATTGGACTAAACGGTCTTCTAGAATGCTTTGGCCGTCTCCAGCGCTTGGTTACGAAACGGAGTCTGCGAACATGCCGGAGTATCGTATACTTTACGCTCGATATCAAATATTTCCAAAGGTTACGAAGCGGCTGCATGAGCTTTTAGAACCTGAATCAGCACCCATATATGGCTGTTAGAGGCGACAAGGTTACACGGATTTCCTGAAGAGGTGGGCTGAGAATTCAGAAGCCAGACATAGACGAGCCATCCTCAAAGAGCCGTAACTATAACTGGCTTGTTTGACTTGTTCTGGGAACCACTTTTGTTTTATACGTTTCCCGCACGAGCGCCACGTAGCTACCTGCACGAACAATGCTTTCCCGATATCGCATGGCGGCTAGCTAGCCCATACATGCACTTGACGACGTATCCCGTCCCATCATCTCTACCACAGAGATATCTGCAGGAGCGGAACAACTTACAGCTTAGACAGGTGGATGTCTTGGAAGTAATCTCTCCTGGCGGTGGTTCATTGGAAAGATACGATCAGACGGACTACTAGTCGTCGACGAGGACCACTTTATCCACAAAATCGTCATCTCCCAAGCATGGTCAACGTAATCGTCGAAGGCAGAATTCGAGGGCAGAAGTACTATCCGACTCTTCTCCGAAATTCCTAATTAAAAGGACGGGCGGTTGGTCGATGTTTCAAGACTCCTCAACTTTTCGTTGGCGGCTGTCCGTGACACCATGAAGCAGGAGTGGCTGTCACCAGGGTGAATGTTTCCATACCACGCTCCAGTGTACAGGGCCACGTATGAACCTATCTAATAATGATTAAATCAAGAAAACTGCAGCATGGTGGCGATCAGGAGCACCTGCTCGTATCTCCTTCTGCTAGTACAGCAAGCGGCAAAAGCAAGCGAGCTGTTAGGATAATGGAAATTGACCAGCGGAGAACAATACGCTTTGAAACGTTAGAATAACCAACTAGCCCGGAGCAATTCCGGGCAATACGCAGCATCGGGCGACGGCGGATTTCGAAATGTAGAGAATGAGCCGTTAAATAGCTAGGGTGAAGATTGTTCGGCTCCACCACAGCAAGCAAGATCTTCATCCCTGGGCAGAGACGAAAGGGGGTCAATTGTATGGAACGACGGGTCGAGTGTGCGGCAACGGGTTCCCAAGTTTGAGCAGAGCTTCGTCAAAGCACGTCGCAGGCAAAGCTGTCGGAGTTGCTTCCTGGCGGCAGAGACCGGAGTAGGCCTCTTTTTTTTGCAGTGGTGACGGGTGCGACGTCGCAAGCGTTCCAGTAATTTTATAAGGGAATGGAGGGTGTTTCTTCAGCGAAGAGCTAGCGCGCCCATTCGTCTGCGCCACCAGGGCGAGACCAACCAGTCACGATGCGGCGTTGGCAGCTTTGCCCTCGTCTGCGGCGATGCTGAAACCGCACGTCTGTCCCGGGCGGTGGATCACCTCGTCTCACCTTATGCTATAGGACATCCGCACAAAACACCACTCTTTTCCAACAAACACCGAGCCAACCATCCCATCTAGCCTGCTCAACTGCTACGCTTTGCAGTCTTGGCCGCTTTCCCCAATGAAGGTGTTTGGAGTCCCTTCGGAATGAGCTACGTAAAGGATTCTCTGAGGCTGACCCGTGAGTCGTCGCAGTTCTGGTGTCATGCCCACCAATGTGGCAGCTCAAACTCCCGTTTCCTCATCGTGGCCCAAGAACCATGGGTGCTCCGTCGTAGTCCGTCTCTTATCACCATCCCGTTCTTGTTTCGTTGATGAGGCCTTGGCCGCGGTAGACGAAATGTTTCTCCCCTGGTGCCTCGAGCACATTTCAAGCAATTTTCATGTCTGCGCGTCCTCTTACCTTCCATTTTCTGAACCGTCTCTGACTTTCTTTCCTTTCTATTCTCTTCTCCTGCCTTAACTTTCGTTTGCTGTGCCGCTGCTGTGCAGCTTGAAGACACTCCTTTTGTCCACTACGCCGCTACGGACATCCAATACTCGCTGAGCGACCTTTGACATTCCCTCCCTTCAACTACATTCTTTCAACCTTCCATTCTAACCATGCGGCTCGAGGCTGCTGTTATCGGTGCTATTTTTGTGGTGGGCGGAGTGTGTGGTGCTTCACCGGATGGCGTTGTTGCACAGATACATCGCCGGCATGCCGACGTTCATGAGCAGTTGAGGAGAGATGCAGATGCTGCGCTACACCAAAAAGCCAAAAGGACACTGTCAACAGCAGACGTGTTCGGGCGACCTGGAGGTGTGTGGCCGACGGTGACCGTACCGTCAGGCTACACGCTCGCTGCCGGTGTTCAACTCACACCAGTCCCCGGACAACCTACTGCGAGTCTGATATCACCCGCAGAAGCAACCGGCTCTGCACTGCTGACGAATGGGTCGATTGATAATGCACAGTGGGATACTGAAGCCGAAACAGCATGCTTAAATGCGATGAACAGTCTTAACGGCAACGCCGGGAACCCTACTGGCCTGGTTGTATGCTACAACATCCCATATCTCAACGCACAAAATGGTTCATTCGAATCAGAGCTACGGATATTCAACGTCTCACAGCCAACTGGAGAATGGGTTGGTGTCTCAGCGGCTGAGATGATGGTTAGCATACAATATGCAGGAGCTACCATTACGCCAACCACCACTGGCGACATACCAGTGAAGCGTGGCCTGGCTAAGGCCTTACTGCCATTCTTGCAAAAGAGGCAGGCGTCCTCAACATCAACTTCTACAACGGCGTCCTCAGGAGCGACTGTAACGCCTACCGAGGTTGCTATCCGCACGTACACGGGAAATATCAACTCGAACCTGTTTACACCAGGAATGAACATGTGAGTACCGTCTTCGATAGCTCTGAGAAAGACCCAAATACTAATTTAAATGCTTAGTTCTTCGATGGAGCCTCTCCTTATTCCTCAAATTTCCATCCTGGCGACAGATTCGGCGGGCCAGCCACTTAACGCCACGCTTTCTTCCACACAGGCCTCCTTCGTTGCTGGCGTATTCTCCAACTCGTCTTCCCTCACTACCGACCCCAAGACCATACTGGGCAATCCAGCAGCAGAGATTGTAGCCGAGCAGGAAGGCGCTCCCACACCGTACGTCGTACCTGGACTAGCCCTTGGCGTGAAACCTATCGGCCTGATAGTCACCTCAATCTGGACCATCCTCTTCTTCACAGCCGTCGGCTTGGGTACTCTCGGTCGGATTCAGTACCGAGATCAATACAGAAAGCAAATAAGGGCTCAGGGCTCGGAAAGCGTGCGAAGAATTTAAATGGTTTTGATCGTTTGAAGAGTTGGAGTGTTCGCTGGCCTCTTATAGACTTTTAGATACCTTTTTCATCCACAATCAGTCTCACATCAGCGGGTGGGGTTTCGTCTACCATAGATATCCCCGAGCCTACACCCCGTCATCCAGGTGGTGGCAGTCAGAGACAAGATGTTGGAGTGGGAATAATTTGCCCACGTTCTTCGTTCAGAGGCTTCAGCATGTTTGGACATTTGAGCGTATTGCAAATAATGAAGATTCGTCCATGAATATTCGTCCGATGTTTCTGAATATTCCACGAACACGAACAGTTATCTTTGATCACTCTATCTTGCGGTGTCGAGGATCGGCAATCCGCGGTTTCGCGCGGCTTGAAATTCAACGTCTCCTCTTTATTGGCCAATTGGACCACGAGGCGGATTGGACCGTATTCTTGTACGCTTCTACTACACGCCCTTTGGAATCAATTGCCCGATATCGCAATATCATTTCATATTCAGCTCTTTGGCATTTCATCGGCATCTCTTTGCATGACTCAGAGGTCCTGAGGTCTTAAAGATTGTAACTGTCTTGACAACTTACGTCGAACGTGAGATTGCAGTCCACTACTAGTCACAAAGTGGTAGATTCATAAGCATCATTTCCAATTGATTCGCCTGAGTCAATTGCATTTTCAGCTGGCTACTGTTATCTTAGAATAGGCGCTTTGAATTAACAATGGCCCCAAAAGTTCCATTCGGAAAGGAAATGAGGAAGGAGTTCCTCTTTGACGAAGACTACCTCAATTTGAATCATGGTACGATATGGAGTGAATTGACCAGCTTGTTGGACAATGCATTCTAACGGCCCTAAGGCTCATTCGGTACCTATCCCAAGGCTATTCAAAAGGCCATGCGCAAATATCAAGATGCCTCGGAAGCTCGCCCAGACGAGTACATCCGCTATGAGTATCCCAAGCTGCTCGACGAATCGCGAGAAGCGGCTGCTCAGCTACTCAACGTTCCCGTCGATACCGTCACGTTCGTGCCCAATGCTACAACTGGAATTAACACGGTTCTGCGGAACATAGAATGGGCACCCGGCGACAGGATCATCTACTTTGCGACCATCTATGGTGCGTGCGAGAGGACCATCGCGTATCTTGAAGAGACCACAACGGTCGAGAGCGTTAGAATCTCGTACACGTACCCGGTGTCAGACTCATTCTTCGTGACCGCGCTCACGGAGACGGTCCACCGGGAGCGAGCAGCAGGCCACAACCCACGGGTGTGCCTCTTCGACACGATCTCGTCGATGCCAGGGTGCCGGATGCCGTTCGCCGCGCTGGCACGCACCTGCGCCGCGCTGGGCGTGCTATCGCTGGTGGACGGGGCGCACGGCATCGGCCACGTCGCGCTCGACCTGCGCGCGCTGGACCCGGACTTCCTCGTGTCCAACTGCCACAAGTGGCTGCTGGTGCCGCGGGGCTGCGCCGTCTTCTACGTGCCGGCCCGCAACCAGCACCTCATCCGCTCCACGCTGCCCACCTCCCACGGCTTCGTCCCGCGCCCGAGGCCCGGGCTCACGTTCACCAACCCGCTGCCTCCCAGCACTAAGAGTCCGTACGTGGCCAACTTGGAGTTCGTCGGCACTGTCGATACCGCGCCGTACGCGTGCGTGAAGGACGCCATCCGCTGGCGCGAGCAGGTGTGCGGCGGCGAGGCCGCCATCCGCGCGTACACCGTCGCGCTCAACAAAGCGGCCAGCCAGCGAGTGGCCGAAATGCTCGGGACCGAGTACATGGACAACGAAGAGGAAAGTCTTAGAGAGTGCAATATGAGCAACGTCAGGCTGCCCCTCGATAGCGAGCAGGTGAAGGCGCTGTGCAAGGGCAAGCAGGAGTTTGATGGGGTCGCGCTGAGGGATTGGATGACGTTCAGGGCCATGAAGGATCATGGCGCTTTTATGGCGTTCATGTACTATGCCGGACACTGGTGGGTGAGGTTGTCCGCCCAGATTTACCTCGACTTGGCGGATTTCGAGCGGGCCGCTGCGATTCTAAAGATCATTTGCGACGATGTGAAGCAGAGCAAGTTCTTGGAAAGCCCGAAAGCAAACCTATGAGTATCATATGTCGTAGACTTGTAGGGACGTGTAATCTGCTTGAAAGAAGTTAGCATGAGAGTGCGAGACCATTTTACCAATCAAGCAATGGAACTCCACATGCGAATAAGGCGAGATGTTCGTGTTGAGCACTGATGTCGGATCAAGGCTGAAAGGTCTGCGTTGTAGTCCGTACTAAGCTTTGAACGTGGTCAATTGGATGCCGAAGTGGTGGACCATTCATATATATACGACAGTGTAGCTACCAAAATGCGATCAGGTAGAGAAGCGAGATTCGTTGCGAACGTGTCTGAGCCCCTGAATATGCTGCAGGATTTACTCCTTCCAAAATTACTCGAGCGATTATTCAGTGCGCCTTTTTTCTTCCTATTCCAGGCATCACTGTTGTTGAGGCGGTTAGTAGCTTGGAGGCGTGACAGAAGCGTAGAATTGTCGAATGGGGATGAGTGAGCATCATCACAGCACGAGACTCGCTCCGAAACATAGTCTATCAGATGGAGAGTGTTGAGATGAACAGTGAGGTTGAGTGTGATAATTCAAGGGCTTCCGGGCCATTCTCGTCAGATGGCTTCACACTGTATTTACTCGCGCAGTAGCTGAACTCAATCGGTATGAGCCGGGCAGATGTCCGAAAGATTTCTGGACGAATGAGAAGAGTAGGGCACTAGAAAAGTATGGCTGAAGGCGACTTGCATGGCAGCATCCACTCACGATGGCGCTGGAGCGTGTAGTGAGCGTAAATGAGCGTAAGTCGCGGACACCAACTGCCGGTTTAGAGCTTGACCTCCGCTCTCGTCCCGCCTCTCCCTTGTTTCTCCACACGCCACACAAAGCCAACGTTCCACTGAGATTGCTTTTGGTCCCTGTTGGCCACCTTACTGGCGTCTTCCTCTTGGACGTCATGCTGCTCCGATGTTTGGATCTCGCGACTCGTCCCGTAGCTTTTCCGTGCGACAAAGGACAGGAACATTATCCGTGCAGCTCGATCACTATATAAAGAGCTGGCCAAATTCAAAAATTCACAATGCCATCTGTCTGCTGGCCTTTGCGATCCTCAGCTCTAGGACCTTTCAAACTTCCACTGCGGGCGACTGCAATCCTTCCTATCTGTTGTACCTCTCATCCTGCCGTGGAGTTGGCACGCGCCCACAGCCAAAGCCGTGAGAGCCGTGTGATCGGCGTGCAATCAACGCCAAACGCCCACGAGGTGATTAACACCCTGCGGGGATCTTTCTGTCGGATTTTCCATTCTCTTTTTCGACTTCAACACCAAGTCGTCCTATCTAGACGAGCCCATCATGGATGAAGAGAAGCCCTACCAGACTACAGCGGAGCAGGTTCCTGCGTCCCGCACTCAGACCCAGGAATCCTATACCGACATGAGTGTGGGCCGCTACATCGCTACTCGCATTCCCTCTCTCAAGCCGCCAATGGACAAAGCTCCAAACCCATTCAGGCTTCTGGCAATGCTCAACCGTGAACAGTGGCTGTTCTTCCTGGTTGGCTTCATCGGCTGGACTTGGGATGCCTTTGACTTCTTCACTGTATCGTTGACTTTGACCGATCTAGCAAAGCAGTTTGGCAAGACCAACGCCGATATCTCCTGGGGAATTACGCTTGTGCTGATGTTCAGGAGCGTTGGCGCAATTACTTTTGGTATTGCTGCCGATCGCTATGGACGAAAGTGGCCGTTCATCCTTAACAACGTTCTCTTCATTGTCCTCGAGCTTGGCACTGGGTTTTGCAATACATACAGACAGTTCTTGGCCGTAAGAGCCCTGTACGGAATTGCAATGGGTGGTTTATATGGCAATGCCGCAGCTACCGCGCTCGAAGATTGCCCGAGTGAAGCTCGTGGAATTATTTCTGGTATGCTTCAACAAGGCTATGCCTTTGGATATCTCCTTGCAACAGCCTTCGCCCGCGCTTTGGTCGATACAACATCCCATGGATGGCGCCCTGTAAGTTACCACATTCCCTCGTGTCGCATACAGCATCTAACCAATCATAGCTCTTCTGGTTTGGTGCCTGCCCACCAGTGCTCATCATTATTTTCCGTTTATTCCTTCCGGAAACTCGCGTCTTCCGCGAAAGAGAAGCTGTGCGCAAAGCTGGGCAACACGTTACCGGCACATTCCTTCGCGAAGGGAAAGTCGCGCTTAAGCGACACTGGCTTCTCCTCGCCTACCTCGTCTGCCTCATGGCTGGCTTCAACTTCATGTCGCATGGCAGCCAAGATCTGTATCCGACCATGCTCCAGAACCAGCTGAACTTTGATGCCAATAAGGTCACCGTCACGCAGGTGATTGCGAACCTTGGCGCTATTACTGGCGGCACCATTGTCGGCTACTCTTCGCAGATATTCGGCCGGCGCTTCAGCATCATCGTCATCTGCATTCTCGGTGGCGCACTGCTGTATCCTTATACGTTCGTGAAGACGGAGAAGATCGCTGCGGCGGCGTTCTTCGAGCAGTTCTGCGTGCAGGGCGCTTGGGGAGTCATCCCAATCCACTTGATGGAACTCTCTCCTGGAAGTTTCCGCACTTTCGTCGTCGGAACCTCGTATCAGCTTGGCAATCTTGCATCTTCTGCCTCGGCTACCATTGAGGCTACCCTTGGCGAGCGCTTCCCGCTCCCGCCAAAAGGTAAGACTGCTCGCTATGAGTATGGCAAAGTCATGTGCATCTTCCTGGGCTGTGTCTACGCCTATGTCATTATAATGACGCTCGTCGGACCCGAGAACTTCAAGAAGAAGTTCGGCGTCGAGTACGACCATGATATGGATGAGGCTGTCGGTCACGATGCCATCGAGAAGGCTATTCATCACGATTCGCTTGAGGCGACAAGGGAGAATGGCACGGATGGCATAGGCAAGGAGGGTGTCTGATTGGGAGTGATTGAACGGAAATTTGGTTTTGGATTAGGCGGAACATGATGACCTTGTAGCTTGCTTGGATATTTCGATGACCACCAAAGCTTGATTTACTTTTATTCTCTGCCAGATTCCCTTTCTCAGACCATTTTGAGACGAGTATCGAACTACTCAGCCCGTACAACTTATGAATCATAATGCCACCGATGACGCCGGAGAGCTAGTCGTATGTCGTTCGCTTGAGCAACTGCTTAACTCCATTACGCCGTCAATGTATCACATAAGTGAACCTCTAAGCTCTCCACCCCTCTTGCTTAAATTGAATCATCTTGAAGCCCTTATTAGCTCCGAATGGAATGACTACCGCACTTAAGTCTCTGCGGTCTCTTCAGGCTTGCTTTTCTTCGCAGCCGGCTCCTCGACATTATCCTCATCGCGAGAGCGCTTGTCCGACGGCGCTGTCGTTGCCTTGACCTTTGGTATACCGTTATCATGGTAATCTTGCTCCTCTTGCTCCTTCTTGTCAATCTCAGCCTTTTCAGAGCGATTGTTTTTGTCCTTATATCCACGTCGTTGGAAGTCGTCACGGCGACCCTTCCAATCATCCTCATCCTTGTCGTCGTTATCGCGATAACGGGAAGGCTTATTTCCTCTGCGATCACGCCCCAAATCTCGCCCACGATCCCTTCCGCGGCCGCCTCTGTACCCACCACGGTGGCCACCACGTCCGCGGTGCCCATTTTGACCTCGGCTGTTGGCCTCGACGCGGCCCGCCTTGATGTCTTCGACCTTCATTTCGCAGTATGCTTTCTTGGACATAATCTTCAATTCCTTGTCCTCCCACTTGGGTTTCGGATCTAGATCCAAGAATGCCTTCAGTGTCTCTTCGTCCTCAAATTCGACGAAAACAGAGCCCTTGAACCATAGCTGTTGGTTTCGGCGCAGACGGACAGCATTGATGGGCCCGTAAGGTTGGAAAAAGTTCTCGATATCGTATTGCGAAGACGCAGTCTCTTCTCCAAATCCTTTTGCATACAGGGTTCGTGGCATGGCCTCGTCCTCAAAGATCGAAAGGTCGACATCATCAAAGTTTGTGCCTACCGCATCCGACAATGGTGTCTTCCGCTTGATCTCGTCACCATTGACGAGCTCCAGTACTTCACTCTCCTTCAATGCTTCTACGACCGCCGAGAGCGGCTGAAATCGACGCATACGCTTGAAGCTGTGGATAACGGAGATGGGGATGGGAAGGTTCTTTGAGCCGCCAATTTGATTGAAGAGGAATTTGTCCTGAACGAGGTTTGATTCGGAGAAATAGAATTCGACTTGCTTGCGGATTTCCTCGGGGTCATCAGATTCCTCGCGCACTGAGGGGTCGAACTTGATATTGTCCTTGTAATTTTGCCTAGGTCTATGGTTGCCCTTGCGCGTGTCATCGCGTCGGTCGTTGCCGTTGGATCTTGATCCCCGCTCAGCATTGTCGCCTTTCTCCTCGTCGCCAGTTTTACCTATTGATATAAGTCAGCTCTATTGTATGATAAGTCAAGCGCAAGTGAAGTGAAGTGAGTCAGCTGCGATGAGCTTTGTGTGCTTGTGCAAGGCACTTACCAGTTTCTTTTTGATCAGGAGCTTCACCATCTTCATTCACAGGTTTTGATTCGGTCGCGGTATTCTTATCACTCTTGGCTTCTTCGCCAGAAGGGTCTGTCGACTTGCTCAAAGTCTCAGGATTCTCCTCTTCGGTCTGCTTGGGTCCAGCGTCCACAGTCTTTGCCTCTTCCTCCGCCATGTTCGCGTAATTGAGGTTGATAGAGTTCAGTTAAACCCAGATATCAGGTTATATAACGGTTTGAAAGCTTTCGTTGACGCTCCCTCTTCCTCGATGTGTGGGTTCGGCTGCTGTGAGCGGCCTTAAAGGTCAAGTTGAGACCGAGATACTGCAGAAATGTCTGCCGTATAGACGGTGCTCTAAATTAATGGACAATTTAGATTCCTTAGCAGTGAAACTCTGAGCAAAATACTACAACGATCACTGATAGCCACAAAAAGACCCTCGCCGGGGCTTTGAAGGCTTCGAGTCGAAGGTCGAAATTTCGGGGAATTCTGCCGAGGCCCACCGCCTCCGCAGGCCGATGAATTCCTCCCAGTTGAGGATGAGAGCTCAAATTCACAGCATTCTTGGTCCGTCGTACGCTAAGAGCTACATTAACGGGCGCAATGCCTCGAAAGAAGCTCAAGTTCTATGATTTGAAGGAAACCCGAGTACGACAGTCCTGGCATCCCATCAATCTCTACAACTTATCTCGTCTGTTTGGGCCCAGGGCCGGCCACAGGACAGTCTTCCAGCAGAAATGGAAAGCAAAGTCATTTACGCGTCCCTACCACGGCGAGCAGATTCGAGAAGGTCAGTGGGAACGCCAATTCTCAAGGCACATACCGTCGGTCGTGCCAATGGATGCTGCAATCTTGGCCAAAAGCGATGGTTCAGACATGGCCGCGGGTAGGGGCAGAGGAAGAGACGCGCCGCCTGATTACCAGAAAGCCACCAACGTACCTACACCATACATGAGCATGGTATATCATCCGCAAGAGAGAAGACTGGATACGTCTATCTTCAGAGCACTGTTCGCGAGCAGCGCACGACAAGCAAGACAGCTCGTGACACACGGTCACGTCAAGGTCAATGGGAAGAAGGTTAGCCACCAGCGCCACGCGCAAGCATCACCGAAACTCTAACAACAATGCAGATGCTCTATCCAGGATACCTCCTAAACCCCGGTGACATGTTCTCGGTAGATCCCGAAATGGTCATGTATTGCACTGGACAAGGTCCTCGCATGAACTCCCTGCGGCACAACCTTACGCGCTATCAAGGCAAAACTGCTGTAATGGAGGCCTATAGAGCGCCTTTCTTTGCCCTTTTGCGATCTGTTTCCAGCTTGAGCAGAGTTTACCAATCTCGTACAAACACGAACAGCAAGATTATTGAAGAACTTCAGGCACTCCGAGAAGATATGAGCCAGTATAACTTCGGTCCTGGTACCGCTCCAGAAGCTTTGTACAATAGTTGGAAGACGCGATTCGACTTAATCCGGCTACAAGAACCTCTTTTCGATCAAGAATACATTAGAGCCTCCTTCATCCTCGACTCTCTCCTCCTTCGCGCGTCTAAACAAATCGAGCGCGCCGAGCGAAAGCAAAGCACAGCGAAGAAAGAAGATTCGACGTGGTCGGAATCAAAGTCGCTCAGCGAAGCCATCACCGAGCTCAACAGCTTCCGCAAATCTATCACTGAGGCGCTAGATGGTCCTCTGACTGTTCCACTTGCCCTTTCCTTCCGAGACACTTACCGCAAGATTCTTGGTCCCCGACATGCCGCTGCATCCTCTATCACAGACACGTTCACCTCCGTCTTGGATCCCGTCTTTGCGTCTCCCTCAGCTCAATCAACTGCCAACAGCAAGGCGGCTGGCGGGCATATCACGGAGCATCTCCGAACACTAGCGTCAATCAACTTCAAGTGGAAGACGAAAGACTACATGTCTCCCTTTGCTTTCATCCCGCGCTATCTAGAAGTCAATCAGAACGTTTGCTCAGCAGTTTACCTACGACATCCAGTTGCACGCCCAGGCCTGGCAGAAGTCCCGAGCCCCTTCAGCAGTGAACTGCTCACTTTGGCATTCCAGTGGTACTTGAGGAGGCGTTGAGTAGATCGACTGCGTACTTTGCATATCCTAAGCTTCTAGATGCATTTTCACAAGCACGGTTTAGAGCACGGGTGCATGTGGACGGTTGCATCAGTGTCCAAACAATTGTATATTAGGCTTCAGGTACAGCCAAAAGGCACTCTCCAATATTGTATGGTACATTGAACCTTCAACTGCGACGCCTCCTGCTGTTGGGGAAAAGGTGTCACTATTACTCCGCACTCGGGCAGAGGATGTGTCACGCTCATATTCCATTACGCCCAAATTTTGCAAAAAGCGCTCGACAAACCCGCTGTAACGCCAATTCCGTAACCAAATAAACATGAGATGTCGTGAAGTGTCAAGCATATCACGACCTTAGATAGCTTTTGGTATAGGCATCCTACTTCTCTCTTCGATGCCGCTTCGATGACTGACGCGAAGCCAGCTTAGAGAAACGTCCTGGTAGTCTCGATGCTCGGCCTAGGGCTGATATCGGGAATGCTGCTGCCGGGAGTCCACTGCGAACTCGTGCTAGGTGTGTAGTCACTTGTGACATCGGCATCAGCATCTGCATCTGTATCTTCATCGGTGACTTCACTTCGAGTGCCAACAGACACTCTTGATTTGTACGAGGGGGGCGGATTCGACATTCCCGATTCGCTTGAGTAGTCAGGGAGGCTGCTGGAACGAGATCGTGGAGGCGGTGGTGCAGTGTAGCTTGAATCGCCGGTGGAACGCGCGGGAATGGGAATGGAGACGAAACCGTGAGGATGGCTGGACGACGAAGCAACGGTAAGATGCAAGTCCTGTTGAAGGTGGTGACGGCTACGACCTTCTTCGGCACGCACCAGCTGATCAACAGTGGTGTGCGTCTGCCGCAGTTGACGGATCTCCTCCTGCACCTGCAGCTGGCGGATTTCGTCCTGCATCACTCCTTCCAACACGCCCTCCTGCCGGAGTATCAAGTCGCGCTTCTCTTCATAATCGCCAGGTCGACGCCCAGGGGTACCACGCCGACGACCGTGCCACCAATCATAGAATGCTTGCCGTCGAGCTTGACGTCGGTAAGCGCGCTCCGTTCGTCGCTGTTCGCGTCGAGCCGCCTGATCGGTGCGTCTACGGAGAGAACAGCAGCGGCGACGAATGAAGTTGAAGACACTGGCAAGGCCAGTGATGAGAAAGAAGGTTTTGATGATCAAGATAATAAGGAGAGGACGATGTGATGGTGCGGGTCGAGGAGGGAGCTCATCTGGGAATGGCCGTTTCTCGTCGATTGGGCGTCCAGGCTCACCGTCAGCACAGTGACAGACAGGCGGTGGCTGAGGGAGCGGTTGACCCTGTTCAAGGTCCTCGGAGAGTGTCATCTTCATGACTGTGGGATTCTGACCTCCAGTGACTCTCCAATAGCTGTTTTGAGTTCGCACAGCGTCACGGTGTGGATTCGGTCGGAGGCCCAAGTAGACAAGCTTGGCGGTACTGTTGACAGTTCTCCAGAGAGCCTTAACGGCACAAAGCCAGCTGTCACACTGATGTATCTCTTCTCTCAAGTTCACTGCTTCTTGATGAAGTAGGCTATGAATGTGAGCGTGCTTGAGTTGAATAAGCTCTACGAGGGCCTCGGATTCGGCTTGAAGCAATCGAAGCTCGTCGACAAGCTCGTGTATGGTCGAATTGGATGCACTAGAAGCAGATGCCGGGACTTCCTCTTCGGGATCACTGGGCAGGAGATAGTTTGGTGGATCACGCCAGCTGTCGACTTCAAATGGGCTGATAGCAGAGTAGTCTGGGTAGGCAGCGAGACGCAGTAATTGAGGTTGGCCTGTTTGTCTGAACGATACTGTGAAACCAGAGAGAGAACGGATGTACCGGCCGTCAACTTTCTGGATGGTCAAGATCAGCAGTTGCGAGTCATCACCACGATTGTCGACGCTGGAGTCTGTGAGGCAGTGCGAGGTCCACCAAACGTCAAGAGTGCTGTCGGTAAATGGAATTGATGCTTCGCCGTGAGCGTGAAGAGCAGTTCTGTCCCAAGCTTGGTTCAATGGGATACCATTGAGAGTGAGATCGGACGAGCCGCAAGGTGAAGTGGAAGCGAAAGCTTGGAAGTCGAAAATCTGCGAGGCTGGGTCAGGCACCGATTTTTGAAGTACATCACGACAATCACATACGAATGAACGATTGTTGGAGTCGGAAGGGACAATAAAGGTTGCCTGGAAGCTATCACCGTCTTGGAAGTGCGTTAGTAGTGGAACATGCACAGTAGCCTTGCTGGAGACGATCGTACCGGCGTGAAGACTCTGGATGGCTGCAGCTGACGGGAAGTCAACGGCTTGCGAGAGTGGTAGTGACAGTACCACGGAAGAAGCGAGCAGAGTCAGAAACTGGACGGGCCGCATGTGGGGCGGGTTTCAAGCAGTGGTAGCAACAGCAGACGGCGTATTGCTCGGCATTTATGATTATCCAGACGAGAACAACGGCTTCAACACGGCGAAGAGCCAAGTTTCCTGGGGATAGCAAAGGGGATGAGCAAGTTATGGGGCAGAGGAGGACGAAGCGTGACCTTTAACGTTAGGCAGAAGGATTCGGCCATCGTGTCTGCAAGCCGCAGCCCAGCTCGACATAACTCAGCCCTGCGCGCTAACTCAACTTAAGTTTCCGAAAGCGTGATACGAGGCACAGCGCACGCCTTTAGCTTCACTCCCCTCCACGTTACCCCGTGCTCAAGTGAAATGCAGAGTGTTGGTGAATCGGCGATGAGTGAATTCGAGCCAATGCTTCGAGAAAACCGTGTATTAGAACGCGTGTCTGGCGCACGGGAGAAAAGAATCAATTTCAGGCTGTGAAGACGCTCAAAGCGGAACCGGCGCATGATTGGTCCGATCCCGTCTCACATTAGTGGCTACACGAATCCAAAGCTCACCGAGACGTCTGCTCATGATGCACGCGACGGAGAAAACATCTGAAAATTGGAAATTTGCCCTCCACAAGCAACAAACATGGTAAGATCAAACCGTATCCATAAATACAGATATGCCGTGGAGCTAACTTGCCCAATTTAGTTGCCGTTAAGCCTCTTGACCGCCGCCCAAGGCCATCCTGTTCTCGTCGAACTCAAGGATGGAGAGTCTGTAAACGGACACCTTGTCAACTGCGATACATGGATGAACCTTATTCTCAGCAACGTTATCCAAACTACTGCCGAGGGTGACAAGTTCTACAAGTTCCAACAGTGCTACATTCGAGGGAGCAACGTGAGTACCAGGCCACGCCGTGCTGGAGACGCAGACTGCTAACATATTCAAGATCAAATATCTCCGTCTCCCCGAAGAGGTCGTCGATCACATCAAGGACAATCAGCAAAGCCAGCAGGCATCACGGGGAGGACATGGGCATGGTACTCGTGGAGGCCATCAGCATTCGGGCCGCGGAGACAGAGGCGACCGAGGTGGACGTGGTGGGCAACGTGGTGGCCGCGGTCGGGGTCGTGGTAGAGGTTCCTGAACATGTTCAATGAAGCCCATCCTAGAATAAGGATAGAAGATTGAAATGATACCCATGAGATAGGTTTAGGGACTTAAGTACGGAACCGGAGAGGTGTGTCTTGCCCTGGTCTTCGCGGCTTGGTAACTCGCCTCAAGACTTGCGGCTTTTGGTATCTATGTTGACTTCAATAGTATTCCCTGATCAAATCGAAATATGCCCTGGAAAGACGGTATCCCTTGCTCCAGCAAACGGTCATCATCATCTTCGTGGAATCCATCATCATCGTCGAATCCACCATCATCATCGTGTTCAAAGCTTGGCGAATCCTCATGTTCCCTCTCTGTACTCAGCGCTGAATTAAGACACGTACATCCCCAACAAAAGATGAGCTCGTGGCTTTTGAATTCCTGTCAAAAAAATACAAAAACTCATAGCCCGCCCGGCGAGTCAGAGTGGGACTAGTGAGAAAGGGCTCCGAAGATCCAGCCTTGAGAGTCCTTTTTTAGCCTGTAGGGCCTGAGATTCGAACCTCCAGGGATCGAACCCATATAGCTTTAGGGTACACGGACTCATTGGCTACGCCCATCTACACTACGTTAGCTTACTTACCGTAAACTGGTCTGGGGAGTCCAACTGAGCCAAACCCATAGCGCTGCAAGGCTGGCCGAACATTGAAGGGATACAAAAACCCCATAATATATAGTACACTTAATTAATGACACACACCTTTCCTTCATGCATTGCCCTTTTCGGACAGCACAATTAATTAGCAGGCTGAATGTCGCATGCCACCGAGGAGGACTTTGATAGACACGGATCTAGGCTTTAATGCAACCGAGCTACCACCATGAGATGCTTCCATAGTAAAACCTGCTGTTTGATCAACTCGCTGGTCAATTTCAAGTTTCCTTGCACATCACAAGCCCGCGAAATGACTTAAGTGGTCCCGCATTTGTTTACATCGGTCAAAATTCAACATTTGAGGATTTGTTCGGCATTGTATATCCATGTCCATTGAACATAAGCCAACTCTCTCATACAGAGGAAGCATACAATACAACTCGCATCACACTTCCATGCAGTCAAGCGCTCTATCAAACACTTCTTAAGGTTGAAATAGACACCACCACCGCTATCTATTCACAAAGCTTTCATGACTGCTTCAGCGTACTCTGCGGTCTTTGCCTTGCCGCCGAGATCACCAGTGATGGTCTATGGATAATAGTCAGCTTTCCACATGCCTCCATCATTGCGATCAAATTTGACTCTTACCTTTCCTTCTGCCAACACTTTGAAAATTGCCTTCTCGATCTTGTCGGCGTATTCATTCAGGCTCATATGTCTCAACATCATAATGCTACTTAGTAGCAACGCGGTGGGATTGGCCAGACCCTTGCCTGCAATATCGGGTGCCGAACCGTGGACAGCCTCGAAAATACTGCATTCGTCGCCGATGTTGCCGGAAGGTGTCAGACCCAAGCCACCAATGAGACCTGCACACATATCCGAAAGAATGTCGCCATAGAGGTTGGGCATAACCAAGACCTTATCGTTGTACGGCAGAGGATCCGTAACCATGTGAAGGCAGGTATTATCCAGCAACTCAGCGTCAAACTCAATGTCGGGGAAGCCCTTGGCCACTTCGCGTGCTGTGTTTAAAAACATACCATCCGACATCTTCATGATCGTCGCCTTGTGAACCGCCCGCACCTTCTTTCGTCCAACGTCCTGAGCATACTGGAAAGCATACTTCAGCACTCGCTCCGAGGCTTCTTTTGTGATCAGCTTAATACTTTGAACGACACCATCAACCACAATATGCTCAATACCACTGTATTCGCCTTCTGTGTTTTCTCGGACTAGAACAGTGTCGACACCGTCGTATGGCGTCTTGTATCCCGCAATTGACTTGCAAGGACGGACGTTGGCGAAGAGGTTGAACGTTCTTCGAAGTGTCAAGTTCAATGAGACGTGTCCTTTGCCTACTGGAGTCGCTAGAGGTCCCTTCAAAGCAACGAAGTTCTTATTTACACTTTCAATTGCCTCATCAGGAATGACGGTTCGGCCATCCTTAAGTCGTGGTGTAACATCAACAGGTTCCCACTTGATCGGGACACCTGCTGCAGCGTAGATATCTTTGACGGATTGCGATATCTCAGGTCCAATTCCATCTCCTTCGATCAGAGTAACTGTGTACTTGCCGTCGTTTCCTTTTGTGCCTGTGAATTTGGCAACCTTATCATCCGCGGTCTTCGACGCATATCGTGCCTTTTGTGCCACTGGGATCAATCTCTGCGCTCCGCAGGCCCTCTTCAAGCTCTGCCTTGCCGGCGAGGCGAGACAGCGACCGGCAAGCATGGTGACGCCTTTCTGGCAGCCCAAGGGCTTCTTATCTTAGAATTGTGAGGACGCGTTTGAGTGTCTGTGACTTTCTGCGGAGGCTCGGGAGCTGAATTATCGACGTTCAGAGGAATTGAACACTTGCGATGCTTTGATTGAGTTCAATCGTTGTTGCTAGCTCGAAGCTCGCTGCTCGGCGGTCCTGCTGCACCGGGTTCGAAAAAGTGGCGCGAAAGCTTGGAGCATGTATCAATGCTCTGTACAGAGAATGTAGACGCGAAATTGAATGTCTATCTCGCAGTTGATGACCCGGTAACAGCGAAAGATAAGGTCAACGAAGTGTGAGAAGCTTTGCTCAAGCTTGAGGTGGGACGTGGGCTGGGCAAAAGCAAAGTGAACGAAATCTTCGACCTTTCGCGGCGACAAGGCATCCCGGAGCTTAACAGTTTTGAGACACCACGACACATATCCCGACGACATCCGCAACCTCTGAGACGATGAAGGCACATCGATAGCCTGCGAATTTCCGGCTACGCCATAAGACGGTTTTGGTCTCTCATTTTGTGAAGCCAAACTGACCACAAAGCGCGTAAACCGCGAAAATGGAGGCCACTCTATTGAACCACTACAAGATCTCTACACTTTACCCCGATACATGGCCGGAAGAAAAAGATCGTAATGACAGCTCCGAAGACGAGCCACTGCCTACCAAGAAAGCAAATCCGCGGAGATCCAAGTCGAGGTACTCGGTTTTGGAACGAAATGCAAGCGCAAGATCAAGCGTTCCCGGAGCAGAGAGGAATAAGGATGGTGTTGAGAACCTGGTGCAAAAGGATGAACCAGACCCTCTTGGAGGTCAACAGAGCGTGATACAAGTGCTCAGACAACGTGGTGTGCCAGTAGAAGACAACCAGAAGCTTCGCAATCAGTTCCTCCTCTCTTCGACGACCTTCTCTCCTGCGTCATTCCTGTCTCAGGTGCACAGTTATGACACCACAGACGATCTACTCAACGGCCTCGACTTCCTATCCCGATCGATTGAGAAGAAATCGGCGTCTCTAAAAGTCCTCGTAGAATCCAATTTCGAAAGTTTCGTCCGTGCTAAAGCCACCATCGACAATGTCTACACTGAGATGCGGAATCAGGGCCTTGATCAAGAGCCTACACCACAATCTCTTCGAAGGCAAGGGCACTCTCGCACTGCGAGCAAAGGTAGTGGACATTGGCGAAAGACGAGCGCAAGCGCGCCATTCAGTCCTACGCTTGGTGCGGATCCCACGCCGAACAATAAAAGAAAGAACGCTTTGATTAGGGAAACGGAATATGGTGTGCAACCCATCAAAGCACCCTTGCTTGAGATAGCCGTCAAAGCGGAAGAAGTTTGGGGCCCTGCTCTCGGCGGTCGTGAAAGAGAGGACAATCTCAAAGCTGTTTTGGCTTGTGTGGAGAAGAATCGTGGGGTTTTCGAGGCAGCGGCAAATATTAGTGATGCTATCAAACGGAGAGATCATGACACCTTAGTTGAAGAGTATTTGAAGGCACAGAAATATGCAAACGAAGCGAAGAGTGTTGTCGAAGTGTCCACCAAAAGCCGGCAGCCAATGTCGGATGCTGAAGTGCATCAAGTGATTGTGACTGCTCGGATGTGGTCAGATGTTGAAGAACAAATTCAATCCTTCAAAAGAGATGTGTGGAGAAGATTGGCTGGAACGCACTTCACAAAGCCAGATGCCCAGGTGGAGGTGGAGAATCAGAAAGAGCCATACATGGAATTAATCACAGTTCTTCTCGAATTAGGTGTTGATGATAACCCTATCTGGGTTTGGTTACTCAGCCGCTACGACTTTCTCCGGAACAAGATCACTGGTACAGTGGAGAGACTCAAAGTCGAAATCGAGATCCTGCGAAGACGCCTGGCTGCTGGAGAAAAGTCTACAACGAAGCAACTTGCAAATCACCTTCGTGCGGCCACTCCCGATGGTCGCATCGCCACTGGCGAAACTGTAGATGCTCCTCGGGTCATTGAAATCTGGGAACACATCTATGCCTCGATGAACACCCTACTTTCTTCTCAAGGTGGCATTCTCGGCGAAGTTATGGAGTTTTGGGAAACCGCACAGTCTTTTATTGACGGCAAAGCACAGCGATCACTTCCCGCAGGTATTAATGGAGATAGTCGAAAACATCACAGGCTGTCAACGGATGGTGTCAGAGATCTGTCCAGTGGAGCCGCCGAGCTGTTGACATTATTGCGAGAGAACGTTTTCTCCATCTTCTCTGATCCTCCGATTGAGGACTTATCACTACTCCTCTCTCCAATACCAAATTCACCGGATACCCCTACTGCAAAAAGCCCTACTGCAGGAGGTCTGTCTCCCTTCGCCGATTCCAGATTTCGTTACGACGCAGCGAATTTCCCACCACCTTCTCCTAGGACCGGTGAGTTTTGGGAAAAATACGCTTTCTGGCCGCCGAACGCAAACTCTTTGAGTGGAGCATACTATCTTAGCAAGATGCTCACCCTCATCGGAACAGCTGCTAGCAATATGGCCAGCCTTAGCATCCTGAGGAATGACCCAAAATCGTCAGAGCAATTGAAAGCGCTTGTTGGTGGCATCCGAGAGCGATGTGTACAGGCAATTTGCGCAGCCTGGAACACCGACGCGGAAAATTGCAAAGTCCTAGAGAATTGGAAACGAGCTCCAGAACGACATGACTTGACCAACATGCCACAAAGCTTTATGAACTTCGAAGGCTTTTTGCTGGCAAATCTCCAAAAGGTTCTCTACGTTTCTGAAGCAAAGAGACGAGCAGATATCCCAGATGTCATCGTGCCACCATCATCGAAGCTACTTCAAATCGTACGGACGCAATTCGTTTCAAGCTTGTACAAAGCTTTGAGCGGAATGGTAGAAAATGCAGAAAAGGGCAATATTCAATGGGAACGGAACGACATCGATGACACGTCTACATCTTTTGAAGATCTGATAATTGCCAACGGTATCTCTGACTCGATCGACTCCTCCAAGAAGTCAACACGCATTCTCATGACACTCAGCAACATCCAGTCACTACGCAACGAGATCGTTCCTCATCTTATCACCCAGTTCGAGACTTCCTTTACCGTCAAGCTCACCGACGAGACCAAGCAAATTCGAGAAGTGCTTTCGAAAATCGATACGCAGCTTTTCCAGAGTTACGTTGCGTCTCCGTCATCGAAGTTGGACAGCATTGTCCGTGATGGCGTCGCATCATCCGATTGGGCTCCGATTATCCCACGACCTACTAACGCTCAGGCATACGTTTACTCTGCCTTGTTGACGCTCGTGCTCGTTCATACTGAAGTCAGCACCACTGCCGCTCCACTTACAGCACCCATTCTCAAGTACCTACTGGAGCAACTCAGCTCGTCTCTGCTTGAGGCATTCAAACAGCGTCAGAAGTACAGCTTACCGGCACTCATGCAAGCTACGCTGGATGTAGAGTTCCTGGCACAAACACTCAACAACTACACAACCGATCGAGCCAGCGAGACGCAAAGTGCGATATACGTAGCGCTCGATGAGAGGACAGACAACGAAGCGCGGCTTAAGTTGCAAGAGGAGCTGCAGGAGATGAGAGCCATTTTAAAGAGGCTCAGAGAGGTCACCAGAGTGGAGTTGTGCGTATATACGTTCACATCAGATGCATGCATGCTAATCTTTCGATAGTGCCTGTTTCAAGAGGTCAAGAGGAGGCGCAAGGCCAACTGGTTGGGAAGACAGGTCTGCTTCGAGAGCTGGATCTCGCAGTACTTGAGTCATCCTTGGATTCCCATTCTTTGCGAATGCGTCTTAATTTGCACTTGGAAATTATGCATACGTCATATATACCCTCAGTGTGCATGTATGGAGATGACGTAAGAATCTATGCATATGGCATTCACTTAAGAGTTCAAGTTTCCAAATCGAACAAACTCACTCCCAATATCGCCTTCTATCATACCACAATTTTAATTCACTCTCTCTACATTTAGACGAAATGGCTGTAAATCTCACTGCGTTGTCCAGCCTTAAAGTCTCAAAGCACCTTATTCCCCGCCACAATCTTATCCCCAACACCAGTATTCAGAACAAACCTCTCCTGATATACCACTCGTGTTTCCCAGCAACATCAGGCCCATCACAAATCGAAAGCCATCTTCGCAGCATCGGTGTGGTTGTGCCGCAATGGCGCTACACCATGTACAGCACGTCGCACTTCCACACTACGACGCACGAGGTCCTTGTCATTGCATCGGGTGCTGCGAAGATATGTCTCGGTGGTGAAGAAAACCCAGACCGCGTTGAACCGACTGTGCGAAAAGGAGATGTCGTGGTTATGCCGGCCGGGGTCAGCCATCGGTTGTTGGAAGAGGTGGAGTCTCCATTTTTGATAGTTGGAAGTTATCCTCCTGGTAAGGAGTGGGACATGTGCTACGGGAAGCCTGGAGAAGAGAGTAAGATCAAAGGCATTGAGGCATTGGGTTGGTTTGAGCGCGATCCGATTTATGGTGAGAAAGGGCCTGCGGTTGATGTTTGAATGCTTTGAGTTTCGAAATGACGGGCATATCGTCACTAATTCGGCCTGCACGGAAAAGATACCTTACTCTGAGGGCGTATGCTTGCATTCGGAGAGCTAATTTCACTTCATGGGTCTCTGGTCGTGAGAGCTCTAAATGCATAGGTAGGCTCGCATGTGATGAGAATCATGCGATCTTTCCGTTGATATGCCGTAAGGCTGGCACTCGACCACTTGAAATATCGTTAGATTCTGCACTGAACTTGGTTTAAGTACATAGCCCAAATTGATTAGTATCGAAAATTATCATTGGGTGATTTGCTGCGGTGATTACGAGCTTCAGAGTACAGTGTGGCATGGTGAGCCTTCCGATGAATCATGCAAGGACCTGGCCTGGGAAGACTCAAGATAGACCGGAGCGAGCGTGGGACGATGGAGTTCCCCGAACTCTGATAGGGAGATGTAGGGCAAACTAAACACAGCGAACAAGGCAGACGCGCCACAGCCTTTAATCAACCCCCAGTTTTGTTAGGTGTAGTCATAGTGGATTGTAGCAATACTTTGCGGCCCGTGCATTGTCACCGAACAGCGCAGCCTCAAATCCCCAAGCAAGCACAGAATTCAACCGCCTGATCCTGAACATCACTCACTTTCTCCCGTTCTTCACTTATAAGCCGGCGGTAGCCTGTCCTCCTATCGGCCTGTGATCTCTCCGTCCTTTGATCTACGGCTTTGATCTTGCTCTTCAGCACTCTTAATCACGTCTTTCATCACATCCACTTGCTCTTTCCGCCACCCTCCTCTTCTCTAAGCTTGTGCTTATTCTGCAGCTTCAAACTGCTCTGAGTCTTCACTCTCCATACTCTTCCATAGTTCACACACACTCGCATCGTGCTCAGTGCACAACCCTTCTTCCATCATGCCGGCCGTAATGCCACCGATGCCGCACAAGGACAACCCCGAGGAGACTTGGGCCTTCCTCGAGGTTGGAGTTGAGCGTATCATGACACAGCTGCAAGATGGCATGGATATGAAGACATACATGGGCCTCTACACCGCCATCCATAACTTTTGCACTGCTCAGAAGCCCGTTGGTGGGTCTGGCTCTTTCACCAACAACCATAATCGAGGCGGAGGTAGGTCCAACCCAGACGCATCCACAGAACGTCCAACGGTGGAAGTTAGATTTAAACCGGTTCCAATTCTCTCATACGTTACCCCCTCTGGAACATGGACGTTCACACCAAGACTTGACGCTAATAAATCTCCAGCGCATCTTCTCGGCGAAGACCTATACCAGCACCTCATTAAATATCTAACCCATCACCTGTCCAAAGTCTATGAAGAGTCAAAGAAGCATGTCGACGAAGCTCTCCTAGCTTACTACATTCGAGAATGGAAGCGCTACACCACCGCGGCTACCTACAACAATCACTTGTTCAGATACCTCAACCGTCATTGGGTGAAGCGGGAAATGGACGAAGGTAAGAAGAGCATCTACGACATCTACACTCTCCATCTGGTTCGATGGAAGAAGGACATGTTCGATAAGACCAACGAGCCTGTGATGAAAGCCGTGCTCAAGCTTGTGGAGAAGCAACGTAACGGTGAGACTATCGAGCAACAACAGGTCAAGTCGGTAGTCCAATCATTCGTTGCTCTTGGTCTGGACGAGTCAGACAGCACCAAGTCGACGCTGGAGGTGTACAAGAAAGACTTTGAAGAACCATTCCTACGAGCCACGGCGGAATATTACAGCCGCGAGTCCAAGCAGTTCCTGGCGGAGAATAGCGTCGTGGAGTACATGAAGAAGGCTGAGACACGTCTCAATGAAGAGAAGGAGCGTGTTGAAGTCTATCTGCTTCCCGAGATTCTCAGCCCACTCATGCGAACTTGCGAGAACAGTCTCATCGGTGCCCACTCTCAAATCCTCAGAGAAGAGTTCCAAGTCTTGCTCGACAACGATCGCCAGGACGACCTTGGCCGCATGTACCAACTTCTTTTCCGCATTCCAGATGGTCTCGACCCATTGCGATCCCGCTTCGAAGCTCATGTTCGCAAATGTGGCAACATCGCCGTTGACAAGATTGGTGCGGATGGAGACAACGTTGAGCCAAAGGTTTACGTTGAAGCTCTGCTCGAGGTCCACACGCAGTACGCCGATCTTGTCAACAGGGCCTTCAATGGTGAGTCGGAGTTCGTCCGATCACTTGACAATGCTTGCCGGGAGTTTGTCAATCGCAACAAGATCTGCAAGGCTGGTTCAACTAAGTCACCGGAGTTACTTGCCAAGTACGCAGATACTCTTCTCAAGAAGAGCAGCTCGGAGGAAGAAGACATCGAGAAGAGCTTGACTGATATCATGACCGTCTTCAAGTACATCGAAGATAAGGATGTCTTCCAGAAATTCTACTCTCGCCAACTCGCGAAGCGTTTGGTTAATACCACCTCGACTTCCGATGACGCCGAGACTAGCATGATCAGCAAGCTCAAGGAAGCTTGCGGCTTTGAGTACACCAACAAGCTCCAACGTATGTTCCAGGACATGCAGATCTCAAAGGACCTGAACGCGAACTACAAAGACTACATTTCCGGCATCTACGATGACGACCAGATCGCGGAACACGTAGATGCAAGCTACCATATTCTTGGCACTGGTTTCTGGCCGCTGCAACCTCCATCTACTCCTTTCGTGCCACCACAGGTCATCCAGCGCACGTATGAGCGGTTCCAGAATTTCTATAACACCAAGCATCAAGGCAGGAAGCTTACTTGGTTGTGGCAGCTCTGCAAGGGTGAAATCAGGCCGACTTACGTCAAGCAAGGCAAGCTGATGTACACATTGCAAGTCTCTACATACCAGATGGCCATCCTGCTGCTTTTCAATGGTCACGAATCTCTCACATATGAGGAAATCCAGGATGCCACTGGCCTCAACAGGGAAACTCTAGATCCTTGCCTGGGAATCATTTGCAAGGCCAAGGTCTTGACCGCCAAGCCTGAGGATGGCAAGCCAGAGCCTGGCACTGTCTACTCGCTCAATTACGGCTTCAAGCAGAAGCGCGCTAAGATCAACTTGAACATCGTGGTCAAGAGCGAGGCCAAGCAGGAGGCTGAGGATACACACAAGACTATCGAGGAGGACAGGAAGCTGTTGATTCAGGTAGGACATTTTCTCTACGCTCTCAACGTTGTTTACGCCTTCGGGTGCTAACGCAGATGACAGGCCGCTCTTGTGCGCATCATGAAGGCTCGTAAGAAGATGAAGCACTCGCTGCTCGTCAGCGAAGCCATCCAGCAGACCAAGAAGCACTTCACGCCCAAGGTCTCAGACATCAAGAAGTGCATCGACATCCTGCTCGAGAAGGAGTACCTCGAGCGCCTTGACGAAGACGTGCTCGGCTACCTGGCATAAGTCCCGTTTGCGCCGTGTTAGATGAATAGCCGCTGAGGCTTTGCTATTTCCATAGATCCGGATGGTGGATGGGGTGGCAACGGGCTTTAGCATTCGAGTCGGCTGGGCGCGGCCGGTGTCTCGGCGTTCTTCTTTCTCTCCTTTCTGCGGTTGTGTTTGTTTCAATCGGGTCTTGCTGGCCCGTCCTGTGCGTACGGTGGGATGAAGTTATGTTGATAATGTTTGTCAAAAAGGCTTCTCAACTTGTCGGGTCATCCGATCCGACATCTGGTGTTGACTACCAATTAGAAGCAGTACTGAGGGCAATCCACGAAAATTTCCTTTGTTTATGTGAAGCTTCACTGAGTGATAACGTGAGGTACAATCGGAGAACTTGACCGAAGAATAAGACCTGGATTGACATCATCTCTACCGGCTACTTTTCAACTTGATCCAGAGGTTTTAGACAGTGCCGTCATAACTCTACGCATCTTTAGAAGAGCGAAGAGACTCGCTTTCGTAATGAGCAAACTACCTTATGTAGAGGCAAGCTAATGTGGGTATCTTATATATCCATTCCGACGCCATTGAAATGCCGCCTCAACAGCAAGAAAGCAACCCCCGAGTACTCCCTACCCATAATTTTTGTCGACCGAAGAGCCACAAGCTATAGGCCGTGAAAACCCACACGAGATCCCTTAATCCAAGCAAACCCCATAGCACCATGCTAATCCGAAAGATCAATAACCTCCCTCGGCGTGGCCGCCCCCCTCCCCTCACCCTTCACACCCCCTCCACCCTTCCCTTTCGCCCCCTCCCCCTCCAACGGGACCCACTCGCCGTCCGCGCCCACCGCAATCGCCCTCGCGGCGCCCGCCCCCCTCCGCCGCAACTCATCCCTAACCTCCACCATGAAGCCGTCGACGCGCAAGCGCGCCGGGCGTGCATCGCCGCGGCACAGCGGACACCGCCAGACATCGACGTCGCACGGCTCGGCAGGCCGCTCAGCCGGCCGCGACCCCAGGAACGTCCGCAGATCGAAGGCCTCGAAGTGCGCGCAGGCGTCGCTGCGCACGGGCAGCGCGCACGCCGGCGACGCTGTGATCGGGTCCGTCAGGCTGATCGTCAGCGTCGAGGACGTGATCACCACGTCGTCGTCGTCGTCGTCGTCGTCGTCGTCGTCGTCGTCGTCGTCGTAGGCATCGGCGTCGTCCGCCGCCGCGGTGCCGTGCGGCGGAGCGCCGCCCAGCCGCGCTTGCAGCGCTGCGCGGACGTCGGCTGCCGGGCGGATGCGCGACTGCACTTGCGCGAGGATGTTGTCGTGCATTTCCACGTCGATGATTTCGACCGCCAGGGCCCAGTTTGAGGCGCTGAGTTCCTTGCCGCCGGTGTTGACGTCCACGCTGAGAACGTTGACGCCGCTGCAGATCCGCGTGGTGATGTCGATGGGGAGATCGCGGCCGTTGTGCGCCTTGCGCTGCGTTTCAAGCGGAAGGCCGTTTAGTCGCAGAAACCAGTTCGTGGCCCACGAGACGTCAGCCGTCGCTATTTCGTCGGGCGTTGGTACCGCTTTGCCGGGCCAGAGGCAGGCTTTCAGTCGGTACATTTGATGCCCGCGCTTAAGATCAAGCAATGGAGGACCGAAGTTTCCCAGATCTTTGGCGACAGGAATGCGTTCATAGTCATGTTGCTGGACGTCGAAGATGAAATCCTGGCGTGGCTGATTGTGGAGGCGGTATGGGCCAAGAGCAAAGCCCCCGATGAACCGGTAAAGACGTGGGCCATTCACAACATTGATCAAGTCGTCGGGATCTTTAAGGAGAGGATTACGCAAATGGACTTGATGCAAAGCCGATTCAGGTTGTGGGTTAGCCGGTATTGAGAGAGGCGCCGCAAGTCGACTCGGGTAAAAGCCTAGGAATCTTGTTAGAAGACTGCAACTTGGAACTGATATCGCTGTATATGCTCCGAGCGAAGTTTTGTGGAAGCGTACATGTATGTGACATCACTTTCTGATGGCTAGGTTGCACTACCATACCAGGTGGCATAGTCTGATGGCCGCTTGGCTGTGGTACAAACGTTACCGGTACGTTCAACTGTGAAGGGACTTGATGTGGCCGTGTCAACTTGAAGTTAGGCGCTACTTGAACATTTCCAGCTGGTGCAAAGGTATGGGCAGGTGCTAAGAGCGGGCGTGGTTGAAGCTGAGGTGGATTTACCACGGTTGAAGAGGCTTGAGATGTATTGGCCGCTTGATTCCTATTTTGCAGCACTAGTCTCTGAATGGCCTGCAAGAAAGCCTGCATGGTTTGCGAGTGATATGCCATGTTGATTCCGAAGGGACTTTGCAGTTGACTGTTAAGAATGTCAACGTCGTTTTTGTAAATGGTCACAATCTCATTATGAATGTCGTTGTTCCCTGCCCATGGCCAACCCCAGGTCTGACGATACATCGATTCGAAAACAATGTCCATCAAAAACGGTGAACGGATATCCAGGCTCAAACGGAGCTCCACAGCCATTGGTGGATAGCCACGCACCATGAGCCTACTGAGAAGATTGTCCTTGTTGCTAAGACCTGCCATAATCGCTTGGATTCCCCGAAGGATTCCTCCAGCGTTTAAGGATTGCAAAGCGAAGGCATCTAGCTGTGCCGGAAACTCGGACAACAATTTGAGAATGTCTTTTCGTATTTCGCGATTGGGACTTAGCAGGACGCCTAAATATTGCATGGTACCCTCGAAGTTTGTATTATCCCTAATTGCTTCCGGCACGAGGTTGGAATTGACGGACCAAAGGCAGTAGATCTGATGAATGATCAAGAAGAGTTGGTCTCCATCAGCTACTGCTTGAAGAAGAGTAGAGAGTCGTCGTTTGGTGAAATGTGAGACCATACCGGTACCAAGTTTGGAGGAACCTGTAATGGCGACCAACTTCTTTATCTGATTGTCACGAAGCGCATTTATTGGAGACTGGGCTTTGTCGAATTCCGGCGAATTGTAAGACGGAGAGGGTGCAGGCGTGAGAGGAGCTCGTGACGCTGGGTGGTGGAAGATTTGTTGTTGGTGAGTCGGCGGTAGAGTTCCCATTTGAGCTGGAGGAGTTGGACTTTGCAGAGTGCCTTACAATTGTTAGGGACAAGCGTATTAGAAGAGCTGCGATATTTTACCTTCCACGGAAACGAAACGTTCCGCCGGTACAGCCTGTCTACCCACATTCTCAGCTACGAAGCGGGCTTGCCCATTCACGGGTTGTGTCGGTGTATTTGTGCCGGTTTGCATGGAGCCACTTGAACGCTGTCTTTTCTCAGAAGATGTGACATTATTCTCAGCCGGTCTCTTGAGAGGATTGCCTGACGTTACTGGACCGGACTGCGGAGAGCGATTCTGCGTTGCTAATGGCACAGAGGCGACAGGAGGAACTTGAGCCATATCGACGACGATGTTGGCAGGAGAGGCAGCTTGTACTTTCAGACGATCGTCACTCAGGGTTGGAGATGGCAAGACGGCCGAGGTTGAGGCAGTGACGTAGAAGGCCTCGAGCGGTCGAGTGCGAGTGACGGGAGTGAAGGTAGAAGAGGTGGGAGAGGTGTGAGGGATTGCGAGTGCAGGCTGGCCTGGTCGAGGAGTTGCAGAGATGCAGGTGCTGGAACAGTGGTCTTGATGACCATCTTGTTCGGCAGACCGAGCTTCTCCTACAATCATCCACGACAATTTGTGTGAGCCTAAGAATGTGTTCAAAGTTTCGTTGGAGGAAGCCAAAGCTGCGGCAGCTGCCGATGGGTGCGGTGCGGCAGAACGCCTCGCCGCCATGTCATCTTAAACATGAACGTAGATCAACCCCGTCGCTGCTGCCACAGACTGCTTGCATTTGTATTAATTACAACGAACCGACGCAGCAAGAGGAGAGAGGATACGTGACAGAAGATGACCAGGCTCGACGGCCTACGAATTTTGAGTCAGTCGTTTGTAAAGGCAAGGGGGATCACGAATGCTTGGGAGAAGGTCGATACCTTGCCCTTGTCACATTTCCGGAGCAGAAAGGCCTCGTCGACGAAGGCGGATAGGAAGAACAGAGAAAAAGCAAGTGTCGTGCATCACAGGACTGAGTGGCCCACAGGCTGGATGTTATGCTGCAGAAGGGACGCGAAATGCAGTTTCTTGGTAGATGATAAACACCCCGCAGATCCGCCACGCTTCCCGCCGGCGCTAGAGGGCTCGCCCGGAGCCATATACTGTACCCTGTTGCAAGTCACTGCAGCCAGATTTCCACGGGCTACGGTACATTGCAAGCCTGGGACCCAAAGGCCTCTCAAGCCGCCGCTCCATACGCCCACCTAAATTAGGCCATGCTTCCAACTTGAACGTTGTAAAGGGTGCTAAGTACTTGTAGAAAGGCAAAACGGGCGTGGCTGAAGAGCTTAATATCCGTACCTAGCACTCTACATGTAATGTCCATGCGCCTCCTGTTGCTCCATTTGATGCCACTCCTTGCATCGACCACGCTGTCGCCAATATCAAAATATGACTTTTCCAGAAACATAAGTACAGCTGAGGTTCGTCGCAGGACAGATCATCAAGTTTTTGTTGGTGGCCTATCAAGATTGAGCGCCGTCATCGCATCCGGCAACGATCCCGTCCACACCGCACCCACCACCTCAACTGACTCTCGGTCTTCCGCCAAGACTGTGAACCGACCATCTCATCTACCTTTGACTTAACCTCCACCTCCTCGCGCAGCTGTCTATTTGCATCTCGCACACCCCCTTCCTCTCTCCTCCCAGCTGCTTACCCATCTCTCCCTTACCTTACCTATTATTCGAATCGGCACCCATCCTCGGCATCATCTCAGATTCCGTAGCCACCTTCGGTTGTGGCGTCTAATCGTCATTGTACCAACCTCAACACCTCTGCGTAGTCTTCAGTTCCGTCCAACAACTATCGAATGCCATCTTCCTGCCACTAGAATGTCATATCTCACGCTGAATAATCGAGCAATGCCTCTGTGCCCTTAGAATCACACCAGATTTCGCGACCACGCCATCATCACCGAGAACGTCTTCGAAGAGCGTGAAGCAACCTCAGTCGAACAGTCATGGCTACGCGCGGTCACACCGAGCTGGCTCGCCCTGGAGACATTTTGTTGGTTATACGTAAGTTCTCTAGAGCATTCCACCATACGTTTAAGCTGCTGTGCGGAGTTTGAAGCTTGTAGCTTTCTCAAACTTCCATGTCCACGCTTCTCGCCATGGCTTGCGCGTGGAATGATGGATTATAGTACTTGAACAATCCTAACGAGAAGCAGATGACTTCTTCGCTCGCAGTCCTGATGAACTAAACCTCACCCGTGGTGACCGCATTGAATTGATCGAACGCGACGATGAGTTTGGCGATGGCTGGTTTTTGGGCAAGCATGTCCAGAAGGGTGATAGTGGTCTTTTCCCAGAAGGTACAAACCGAGAAGATGATCGCTATACTTCAGCTCTAATCATATCCACAGTCTACACGACTCTAGCACCAATTCCTACCCTGGCAACGGCTGCAAATAAGCGCTCCGTTCAACCGACTCCTTCGACACCGGCACAAGCAATGACTAACGATGACAATGGTACAACATCACAGAGTACTGCTTCGATTGGTGACACCAGCACAGACTCCAACCGATTGAAGTCTGGCCAACAAGACACGTCTGCAGCTCCGGTGGCTCAGCGAAGCGCTTCTGATGCCTCGTACTACGCCTCTATTGCAGGCCGACTAGGTTCAGCTACCCCTTCTACTCCTCCCAACGATACAGCTCACAGAACTTTATCGGCTTCGATGCCTCGAACTTTGAATATGACCAGCCCCATTCAGGATGCCAGCCCGGTCATGAATGAGACATTGAGTGTCATCGAAGAGCACATAACGGACATGAGCACTCCTCGCCACAGTCTTCTTTCATCACGTGAGCGAGTATCAAGAGGCGTAGAACCGTCCCGATTGTCATATATAAATGGCCATGAAACTGACGAGGAAGAGTCTGGACCTTGTACCGAAAAAGAAGTTCTCACATGGACTCCGGAGCAGGTTGCAGAGTTTTTGGAAGGGCGAGGAGCAGACCAAAGGCAATGTGAAGTGTTCCGAGAAGAAGAAATCACCGGAGAAGTGTTGTTGAATCTGGATCAATCCTCTCTGATGCTGAAGCAATTTGATCTCGGCAAGATGGGAAGGCGCCTGGCACTGTGGCATAAAATTCATGATTTCCAACTCGAAGTGCGAGGGCCGCGGCCAGGCACACAACCCACCGCTGCAGATGAAGGTGGACGGAACAGAAGTACCTCGTTCGGTTTACCACGAATCCCAAGTCTGATGGAAAACACCCGAATCTCCAGCGGACATCAGTCTCAGCGATCGATTCCGGAACTAGAACCCGTTCCTGATAGCGCAACGCTACCTCCCCAAATCGAGCCTCCAACGGACACTTCACGACCCTCTGCTGCCTCCATTCGAAGCTTCAATCACAAGAGGAGGCATTCTTCTATCGACGGAGTTACATCTCCAAAAACGCAAGGCTCCACAGCCGACGAAAATGCCACGGCAAGCCAAGCTACTCATTCAAAGCAGGGGTCGTTCGATCGTACCTGGACCATGGGAAGCAATGCTACCCAAGTCGAGAACAAGAACGCACCGTCTCATTTGCATTCACCAAGCATCGATACGGACGCGTTATCTCCTCGGAACGAGCTTGGGATGACAGTCGTCAACTCGCTTGACTTGGATAGAGGCTATTTCTCTGGAAACGAAGTCGAAAATCGCAGAGCGCGGAACGTTCTCCAAAAGCAAGCCAATGTGACTCATGGCCGAGCTCCAAGCGATAGCTTTGGCAACAAAAGGACAAGTCATTTGTTCGGACATCAGCGAACGGGAAGCACCGATTCATTCGAAGGTTCGCCAAGCGGGAGGATGTCTCCAGCACAAGTCTATTACAGCAGTTTTCGCCCTGGAAATCGAGCTAGCAGCACGCCTCAATTTACTAAAACCCTCAAAATTTCATCACCTTTGTCTCCAACGGTCACAAAGCTCGAGTATGGCGACTCTCCGAGCATTGATGCCATTGCAGCGTCTCCAAACGTTCCTGCAAGCGAAACTTCGTCACTTGAGAGGCCGACTCCTTCACCAGCTCCGCCCAGTCGATACACGAGATACCGAGCTACTGGCCTTAGAGCGATCTCGGACGCAGTCGCAACCGATGAGAAATTGTTGCCCAGATCGCCCAGCGAAAAGGCTACGGAAGGAGGGAAGGATTCACCCATTCAGACGCCGTCAAGAACAGAGTCCAGCACTCCATCTCTTAACTCCAAGAGCATAGATATGGATGATGGATCGCTTCTTAAGAGCGGAACAGGAAGCATAGGCAGCCATCGCGCGCCGCTGATCACAACTTCCGCGGCCATCCCGAAGAGGAAGCACAAGAAGCAGACTAGCGCCTACATGCGAGGATTAGAGGCAAAGTCGCCAAAAGAGCAGATAATCGGAAGCGATTATAGCGGATGGATGAAGAAGAAGTCGTCGAACCTGATGACGACGTGGAAGACACGCCTCTTTGTTCTCCGTGGTCGCCGTCTGTCATACTACTACTCGGAGGACGACGTTGAAGAGAAAGGTTTGATTGATATTTCATTCCACCGAGTCCTGCCTGCGAACAATGACCGCATAACTGGTCTTCATGCCGCTGTCACCGGTGCCACTCATTCTCCGACATCTCCTCAGAACGCTCATATCGAAACCACGGCAGCATCGGACGCCGCCAAAGCCGTAGGAGGTGCCGGGAAAGTAGATGCATCGTCGGGCATGTTCATATTCAAGCTCGTTCCTCCACGTTCGGGCCTCAGCAAAGCTGTCAACTTCACGAAACCCACGGTGCATTACTTTGCAGTGGACAACATTCAACAAGGTCGACTGTGGATGGCAGCTCTGATGAAAGCCACAATCGATCGAGACGAAAGCAAAGAAGTAATCACTACGTACAACCAGAACACAATCAGTTTATCAAAGGCCAAAGCGATGAGACAGCGGCCGCCGGAGTTAATGGAGGTTGGTGAAGACGGAGAGAAGAAGGAGAGCAAAGATTCGGGGAAAGGTCTAGGCTTGAGTGGACTGGAGAAGGAAGAGGCTGAGAAGAAAGAGGTTGAGAAGGAAGTAGGCGAGTCACTGAACGGCGACAAGAAAGTGGAAAGCAGCATCATCACCGACGAGGGTGACTTAACGCTCATGTCACAATTCATCGACACCTCATCAGACATTCTCCCGATCGAGGATAACAATGCGACAACATGAGGACGTCGTACAACCACAGCATCTTTGAAGCCATCTTAGATTGCTAATGAGCTAAACAACCGAACATGTCCGTCAGCAGAAAGCTGTCCTTCGTTGCTACCTTTGACCATATGGCACACATAATTGGAGAGCTTCCGGCGTCTCGATACCAGTGATGCGGTGATACCATCTTCTATAGGTTTTGGATAGCGTAATAACGTGCAGTTGGTATGAGGTAAATGAAAAGGATCTATTTCTCCCGAATTGAGCCGTGCGTGCACATGAGTGATCTGATGCTCGGGGAGGAGATTTTCGGCAAAGCCTGGCCGAAAAGAGGGGCGCAAGACCCTCGGAAGCGAAGCTCCAGATTTCCAAAACGCCCTACAGCTCCTACTACCAAGGCTATTGGTACTGTGGATTACTTTCGAGCAAAATGCCGGGTCATTGCTCTCCTTCCAGCTCCATACTCTTTCCTCCGACCCTCTATAGCTTCAATTGACCTTCTCTGACCGTCTACACGTCGTTTCGCCACCATGACTCCTCCACCGCAGCCTATTCCTCTGCCAGACACCTACTCCTCGTTGCCCAATAAGCAGATTCGAATCGAGAACCACCCTCAGAATGCCTCAGGAGTGACACCAATCCAAGTTCTCACTCTATATCGCCCAGGAAAGCACAATGCCTTCACGGGCACCATGATGGAAGAGGTGGAACGGGCCTTCCAGTTGTTCGACCTCGACGACCGAGTCAAATGCATCGTGGTGACGGGCCACGGCCGCATCTTCTGCGCAGGAGCAGACCTCGAGAACAGCTTCCGACAGACTGGAGAGGCCATCAATGACCACCGCGACGGGTGAGTTCTGTCTGCGTCTCCCACATTCAAGCTGCAAGACGAAACGGCCACACAACAACCGCAACCACCAGTCTTGTACCGCTCCCATGATAAAGCATTGCTAACTCCCAGCAGCGGCGGCCGCGTCTCTCTCGCCATCCACAACTGCCGCAAGCCCACGATCGCCGCAATGCAAGGCTCGGCTGTGGGCGTCGGCATCACGATGACACTGCCGATGGCGATCCGGATCGCAACCAAGGACGCCAAAATCGGGTTCGTGTTCGCGCGGCGCGGGCTGGTGATGGAGGCAGCATCATCGTTCTTCCTGCCACGGCTAGTGGGGCTGAGCCGGGCAATGCACCTGGTGACGACGGGCGCGACGTACCCGGCCTCGCACCGGCTGTACGACGGGCTGTTCTCCGAGCTGACCGACCGGCCCGACCAAGTCCTTCCCCGCGCGCTGGAGCTCGCCACCGAGTACACCGACAACTGCTCGGGCGTCAGCTGGGCGCTCATGCGCGACATGATGTGGCGCGGCCCGCCCTCCGCTGAGGAGGCGCACCTGCTCGACTCGCGCATCATCTACGCCATGTTCTCCAGCCGCGACAACAAGGAGGGCGTGCAGGCGTTCCTGCAGAAGCGGAAGGTCAACTTTACGGGCTCGATTGAGCGCGATGCGCCGCCGGCGTATCCGTGGTGGACGCCAGTAGATGTGGTCGAGCGGACTAAGGCCGCGGCGCAGAAGCCAAAGCTGTAGATTAGGTGGCACGTAGAAAACGATGAATGGTAGGCTTGGTGTGGATGCCGTGTGCACAAGGAAAGCTCATTGACGGTGTATTTTAATTGCATCTAGCGGATGGATTTATAGCTAGACTACAGTGACAATGCCATGCACCCTCATCATGATATACGCCGAACCCAAGACAAGCAAACTAGTAGAAGGTTGATGGCCGGTGAGGAGTGAAGATCTTCTTCGTGATAGCCTTGGGAACACGGTGAGGCAGAGGGAAGCTGAGATCCTTCTGCAGTATCTGCTTGATGTATGGTCGGCGAATGTCGGCCGTCTTCTCGATTTCGACGACCTTGAGGATCTACAAATAGCCATCAGCTTGGTTCTTGTGCAGCACGTGAGAGAGGAGCTTACCTGGATTGATCGGAAGCGGGCACGGTGTCGTGCAGCCAAGTCCTGGTACAAAGCCCGCACTGCATCCGTTCGTGACATTTCACGGTACTCCTTGTACATGTTGTGTGTGCCAGATCTCGAATCGTATCGAATCCAGATGCCGAAGTTCTTGACCTTCTGGGGACGCTTCTCATGAATCTGCAAGGGCAATCAGCAAATACGTTCAAATACTTGCACGTCATTGAACACTTACCACATTCATGCTGACAACCTCGCCATGTGGTTTCTTGACCTTCTTCAGCTTTGCAAGGAAGTACCAGAAGCGGGACTTGGCGACGACATCGTTGGGAGCAAAGATGCGCATGCGGTAGAGTTTGGGCGTAGGGTTAGCCTCTGACGGCAGATGGCGGCCCACGACCTGGTATTCCTTGAGACGGCCTGTATATGAAGATCAGCACCAGATCATTCTTGCGTATTGTTGGAGTTTGATGTTCTGATGGTAGATTCAGTCGCGATTCAGCGCAGCATCCAAAATCCAAAGCCATGTGTATCGGTAGCCTTTGCATCAAGTCCGAATCAGTTATTGCGGAGTCTCTGAATGCAATCCAATCCAGCTCAGTGAGTCTCAGTCATGTCTCAGTTGCAATTATTATTCCTTCACTGCCTTTTTACTTTTTCTTCCCATCGAACGGCTTTGTGAATGCTGTCGCTGAATTCGCGGCTGTGTGCGTTGTGATCGGATTGGGAGTAGCGAAACTTACCCGGCATCTATGGGACAGTTAGCGATACCTTTATTTCTCCTCGAACTGCAGTCTGTCGTACCTTTGGTTGGAGGAGGTTTGAGAGCAGAAAAGTGGTGATGTGGACGTTGCAGTTGAGAATTCGCAGAAGTTGGTGTGGGCATCGGCAAGCGATGCGCACTAGCCCCGAACGGGCAAGGTGCATTTTCAAAAATCATGTTTTTCAGCCTCTTCATGACTGTTTACTTCAGTCGACTGCAGCACGCTTGGTTTCGAATGTGTTGACCGGTGTAGGTCGGGTTTCGGAGTGGCTTCTCCCCTCTGCATACAAAATGGACGACTTCTTCCACGATTTTCGGGTTGCAATGCAAGATTACAATGGATACGCCCTCGCAGCAACCCTCACACCAGAGCCACCAGCTGACAACGCCGGAAGACTATACAGCTTTCATCGTGGTGCTACCAAGTACACCATTCGTTCTGTCCTCGCTCAGGAGTTCTTGACAAATGAACATCTCTCTGAGGAAGAGGTGAGGGCGTGGGTCGATCTTTATGAATCCTACTACAACGCCGTAGGTGAGCTACTGGCTACAGAAGAAGCAGCCAACAGCGGAAGGGCAATGGATGCCCCCTGGATCAATGTCTTCGAGGCGTGGAAAGAGGTCGTGAACCAACTAATCCGCGGCTACAAGGCGAACTGCTTTCCATCATGGTCGATTCCTTGTCTCTACGTTGTCGCCGATTACCTTTCCAAATTCGCAATTCTCGCCGATGAGCAGGTCAAAGGGGATGAATCTAACATGATGTTCACCAGCGGCTACGACGACGAGATCATGGGCGACGCGGACGAGAATTACTGCCTGCAGGAAGCAGCTCGCCAGATCAATCTCATCTTCAGTACAGCGATATCCGACAGGTCAGCAACACGAGGATATGCTAAACCACAAAATAAACTAACGGTATTGACCAACAGGAATCCACTGGAAGACTCCCGCAAATGGGCAACGTACCACATCGCTAACATACTCTTCAGCGTTCATTTCAGGGTACGTGTTTCCATTCCTTTGGTCATGAACTAAGACATTGACAAGAACTCCAGTTGAACACTATGAATCTAGCGAAGAACTTACTGAAAGCCGTCACGACAACGCCCGATCTTCCGCCGCTATCCGCTTTCCCCAAATCCGATCAAGTCACGTTCAACTACTACACCGGCATTCTCCATTTCGTGGACGAGGAGTTCGACAAAGCCGAGGATAGGTTCCTCGAGGCTTGGAAAATGTGCGACAAGCGATCCGTAAAGCATTGCGAAATCATCCTTTCCCATCTGATCCCCTGCCACATCATGACAAAGACGGAGGTACCGTCAAAGGCTCTTCTCGCAATGTTCCCACGACTCGAACAACTGTTCGGACCATTGATATCGGCAATCAAACGTGCTGATCTTGTTGGCTTCGACGCCGCGCTTGAAGGCGGATACCGTGGTCTAGTCAAACGGCGCATCTATCTGGCCGTACTTCTCTTCCGGAGCATCGTGGAGCGAAACATATTCCGGCACGTGGCGCTACTCCAGCGCTCTGAGTCGACGCAACCACTCCCAGCATCCAGAGGCCTGCAAATTCGATCCCGGATTCCCCTCGCCGAGTTCGTAACTGCGTATCGCATGAGCTCTCAAGACGCGAGCATCGACGAGTCTGAAGTGGAATGCCGGATCAGCAATCTAATTCACAAGGTAAGCGCAAATCCCCAGAATCCTTTTTCGCATTGCCACGCTTGCTTTCGGTGACGTTTCGGCGTCCCGTGCACCGTGGTGACGCCTTTTTACTCGACGAAAGGGTCGATTAGCTGACTGACTCGCACCTCAGGGATTGATCAAGGGCTACATATCTCGCGAACACAAAATCGTCGTCCTCAACAAGAATGGTGCATTCCCGGGTACAGGGGTGTGATCCTTTTCATCGTCGCTCCATTTGTGACGGCGCTATCCACGTTTACAGACGCACTCGAACGATTCATCAGCACTCACGAGCTGTTTTGAAAAAGAACCAATCAGCTTGCGGCGCAGCACTACTTTGCAGATGTACAGTGGGGTCGAGCGTCCGGCTGCATCTGCCCACAGCACCGAGATTGTCATTTTATCCATCGCAAAGCGCACCTCGTCGCATCGAGAGGCGGCGCATCTAGGTCGTTGGAGGACGTAGGTACGGCAGGTGCATCGTGGCAATCCGTGCGCAAACCATCGGCTGACAACGCCGCAGCTAAGAGCGGCCGCAGCGGGCCACCCCCGCCACACCACCGCGCTCTACATCTTCCAACTGGTGTGACTCACCAACTTCAATAAAAGTCCGCGGATTCCGCCCGTGTGGGCGACAGCCTGCAGGGCTTACTTAGCTCCAACGTTATCAAAACCTTGCCACCCTCCCTTCCGGCATCGCGCATTGCCTTCTCGAATGCTTCCGCCCTGGCTGTTGAACGGACGTGGCATCTCTCCTCGCCATCGGGATCACTGAACAAAATGCCGGGAGCTGTAAATTATGCTTGTCTCATTTCCTGGGGCGCGGGACTTATGTACGCGAAATCGAATTACAATGAGAGCGCAGAAGCTGTCGCAAACCGCTCAATTCAGCTAGCGTCGACGGCGCAACTCCGTCGCATCCCACTACGTAGCTCCAAATCATATCGCACCATCATGCAATTTGAGAGTCTATCGCCATTCCGTGAAACGAATCCTCGTGTCTTTCGCAAGCCCCCCAAGCAGATAAAGAAAACACCCACCGTTTTTCCCGTTAATTCCAAGCCGTTGGCGCATGAACCGTTGGCGCGTGATGATGCGATCGGTCGAAACGTCTTGCGCTATCGTAGAATCGAATAGGAAAAGTAAGTTACTGTACAATGCCGTCGCCGGGCGGCGCGCATCCATGAACGAATCAAAGCGCCCGTGTCCCAAAACAGCGCGATGAGAGGGTCCCGCTGATATGTACAAGGAAAGCAAAAGGAAGAGTCGAGACTCCCCAGAGAGTGTAGAAATTCGTGGGTCGCTACAACGTCCGTTACACAACGTGGGCTGCCGCGGTTGGCGCAAATTAAAAAAAGGCTCGTCTTGCGCATGATGGTGTGCAGGTGCGCTCCTCCCCAACTCGAAAGCGGTCGGGAAAGGGTCGAAGCGGCTCGAAATCTAGCGTGGTGATTTACCCGCAGCGAGGTCGTCCTGTAGAAGGCGGAAAAGCCGCCCCAACGTCAGCCATCGAATCGTCGTGGATCGTTCTGATGGGTGCTGCGCGACTTACCATGTGATTCGACATTGCCACGAACAAATCAAAGAACAGCTTGCCACCAGCTTCCATTTCCGATTGCATTGTACCGCTGTGTTTGAAGGTCCTTCGGCTGCGGATGATCAGGGCGAGATAATGCGCGCGCAATTTAGAATCGTCATCGGGCGTGTGCGCGTAGGCGTAACGGGCCGACGTGAGGATTGTGTTACATTGGATGCCCGACTGGAGCCCTTGCTTGCGCAAAGCAAGGCGTTGGAGCTCTGGGAGCCCATACTTTTCGGCTGTACACTAAAGCCTTGTCAGAGTGGATATACATTGGTCACGCGGAAGGCGAGACGTACGTAGATGACCGTATCTTTCAACACCACGACCGCGACCCCGTTCGCGTAGACGGTGCTCTGCGCTGTCCCGGATGCATCCGCCCCTCCGGCATTTTCCAGCGCCCAGCTTCGCCGTCTCTTGTCGAATTCGAGTCGCGGGTAGTAGTCGCCCTTGTAAAGATATTCGAGGACCGACGAAAACACTTCGGGTTGATCCTCTGGCAAGTCGATTCGCTTGGTTGACTGGAAAAACTGCGATCGGCAAAGTTCTCCAAAGTATGGACTATGGCGGAGAACGTCTTCGTGAGCGGCGAAGAGTCGCTGTTCGCGACCAACGCAAAGAGTGACGATGGCACTCGTTAGCGACGGTGAAACTTGAGGACTAGAGCTTTGCTGTTGCTGGATATGTTGCGCCGCTTGCTCGAAGCGTTGATATGAAGACTGAGACTTGAACGAGCGCTGCCTCTTGACCGGCGGTTTGGCGGCACGACGCTTGGAAAAGCTGTCGTAGCGATTCGTTCTCGGAGTAAACATGTTGGGCTGTTGCTTGGGTTTCGTAGATGGAAAACGATGGAATCTGGGTCGGGAAGGTGAAGGTTGGGGGGACGAGAAATGAAATATAAATGGAGATGATTAGTGCTGTCTCCTACTCAATCGGGATTCATTGGTAAGGCAACAAAGTACGTAGGCGACGGTCACTTCAGGCAACCAATAATCACCAGAGCGGGAAAAATCGATGGAAAACGTGATGGGGAGCGGCGAATACTTATGGCTGCGAGCCCATGTACGCTCCTCCGCTCCTGTATCGAGGCCTGCACATGATCGGCTGAGACGCGTGAAGTTCATTGGACGCGTGCTGTCTCACGAAGGCGACGCCAAAGCACATGACTCCAAAAACCACTTAAGGGCTTTTCGTACTCCCGGCCGCCTTGACTGCGGCTTGTCTTCCGACAAGTCAGGGCAGGGATGGTCGTAGTTTCAGGCCGCTTGGACAGCTAGACGAAATAAGACAACGGCTGATGGTGGCGTTCTAGGCGTAGTCCTGGTCAGAGGCCGAACATACTACGTATACGTGCCCGTCTGCCTGTCGGGCATTAGTCCGAGCTCTTCTTCATCAAAGCCGTGGCAACGGCAGCTATGCTTCATTTCCATTGACGCAGCATGATTACGATGATGCTGCTCTCTCTGAGAGACATTGGGAGCATTGAGATCATTGAGATCATTGGGAATTGGAGTGATGAATACCGTGGTGGGTCTCCTTTTGCTTGCAGACAATCAGGAGAAGTGGAGGTGAAGTTGGAGGGGCAAGCGTGAGTTTACTACGCCGTAAAAAGCACGGAGTTGACAGTGCGGTACGGAGTACAAGCTTAGTGCAAGGAACCGGATTCGTTTCCACACCTCCGGGGTTCCACAATCACAAGCATCTTACTGATCTGAGCGGTAGTCAATCATTCCTTTTGAGCAGCTCCTTTTGGCGCGGCCTCATAATCAAGCCCCCTCCGCATGAGTCACTGTGCTACCAGCTCTTCGAATTATGTCGTTGGCCACTATCGGGAACACCTACTTTATCATAGGCCAGTCATTGCTCATCCGTTGAGCCCCTATTGGACATCTCTGCACCAGTAGGAACATACGTAGTATTCATGACCAGGGCAGCTTCCTATGGCATCCCTTGGCCACGGGCACGTGCTTGCTTCCAAAGTTGAGGAATCCTTGCTACAGCAAAACTCGATCTTATAAGTTCGTAATGTTCACTTGACTCTGGAAACTGACTACATCTGTCCATCAATCTTTGAAGTGGTCGGTCGTTCGTATCATTTTCATCCAGTCGTCAGAAACACAACAATTTCTAAATCGGAGTCGAACATCCGAGCAGCAATCCTATTTGCCGCCTCTCGTTTGCCAGAAGTAACTTACCTGGGGGCTGTTGACCACTTCAACGGTCCAGTTCTCAGAAAAAGAGGCTCATAACCTATAGAGAATCGGAAGGAGAAGTGATGATATTCATACTATGAGCACGGGTATAGCTACATACACGCTCGATGATCCACCTGCCTGTAAGGCAGGTGGATCAGTGGCTGCTTGTCTATCAGGCAGTAATTATACTCATGAGATCCAACAGAGAGACGTTAAATAATTAGAAAATTTGAAATACTTTCTCTTACCCAAACGTAACTATATAGTCTCAGTATGCCGAATATTCGTAGAGCATTTTATTTATCGCCGCATCTCCTTGAGACACAAACCATACGGACGAATATCCACATCTCCGGGACTGACCCAATAATCTCCATGCTTGTTGATGTTGGCCGGGTTTACTCTATTCTGAAGTATGACTTTATAGCTCTTTTGCTCACTCTCAAATGATTGGGCGTACGACTCAGCAATCGAGGCAGTCGGTGTAGAATAAATTCCTAGGCCATGTGCAAAACGCACCCCTCTAGTGAGCCTGAAACCTTCGTCAGCAATAGAAAGTGCGTGGGAAATGCTTGTGCCGTGGTATGAAACTGGCCACTCGCCAGCTGTGTTCGAGCTGCCCAACCATGTATTCGAGCCAAATTTGCCATCCACCTTGAGCGCATAGCGCAGCCACCCATAAGGACGTTTATATTGCTCACCGCCACGAGAAAAGGAGACGCCATAGTCATTGACATTCGTAAAGTCGAAATCGTAGGAGACGTCACGAAAATTTGGATCGAGGTACAGTCCTGAGAAGCCACCCTTGATCCTAAGAGCTAGGTGGAGAGTTGATTCGGGTTGAATTTCATAGTCGCGGAGGGTTAGACCGTCTTCGAGCTGCTTCCCAGCAAAAATGAGTCGTTGTTCTTTAGGCGATACGTGCTCCTTGCGTTCAACCTGTAGCTTGACTTGATCGACCGTATCGGATGATTTAACTTGGAGAGTAATCGTTTTGCCTGTCAGTGTTTTGACAAATATATTAAACTGGTTCTGCGATCCCAAGGTGGGTGCCGGCCACTTCACTGTCGTTTCCTGCTGCAGCCTGGGTGAAACTAATAGAGTGTTGGTGAATGATCTCATGTCAAGTGGCTCAAAGTCGTTTCTGGGATCGCGGCAGTACTCCTCATACGTAACCACAGGACATCCAACAAGAGCGCTAATAGCATCTGCGAGGAGAACTGAGCTGAGAGGTATTTTCTTCTGAATTGCTGAAGTTGAAAAGAAACGAAAGGTTTGATCAGAAACGAAGGGCGTCATGCTCACCATGACGGCATGCAAGGGAGATGCGGGGAAAGAGGAAGCCCATTGGCCTATACATGCATACCTTTGGTCAGCTCTGATAGCAATGTCATGTGAAATCGTTGTCCACTTTGTTAACACACGTGCTGCTTCCTGTTCAGTTAGGGTTTCAGGGTATCACTGCCAAAAATGCCCTGCGATTGGCGTGTAAATTGGCAGATTTACCGCAGGAAACGGCGTCACAAACCGCCGCAAACGGTGTTCCATCTGCCATCTGCCATCAGATTGTTTAAAGTAGAAAACAATGAAAACGTGAGAAAATGAAACTGCTCACGTGGACGCTTCTACATAGAAACTTCCACAATGCGCCACATGCCTTCGAGAAGGCTAAATTCAAAGCGTGATAGCGCCGAAGTATATTACGATTACATAATGAAAAATGTTAGCAAGCCAATGTACGCCAAGGCGCGCTAAAACGTCAAGGAGGCACCCTTATACGCGGAGAAACTCCCGGAAGGCATTTCGCTCCTGTCAATATTGCCTTTAAGGCTGGGAGCCGTGTTCTGCTTTGATGAGACTATCGCAAAATAGCTCCGAAATCCGAAGAGATGCAGATGGTTGAGCTTGAGCCGGGGAGTGCCAGCTGAAGCGGCGATCGATGGCGTCAACGACACGATCGTCAGCGTGACCAACACTGTGTTCGTTTTCGTTGCAGGGTGGTTTCCTGGAGGATAATTGGCTGTAGAAGAGGACCACATCGATTATATCTTTATAGACTTACGAGGGAGAGAGTTCAGAGGCCTAAAGTGTAAATGCGTTCCGCCACGGTTGGTGTTCCGCCACACCTGGAAAGACCTTATTCCGCAAATTATGCACTATGGTTTGCAATAGAAATAAAATCTCTTTGTTTCATAAAGCCTTGACCTTGAGTTTCTTTCAGCTTTGTCTTGTTCCTATTCCAAATACAGTCTCTTCGCATTAAACTTTACTCTCGGAACCACCATATCGCGCTTGAAATCGGCCAACTTCGGCTATGGACATGATCACGTTTACTTTGACTTGTACAGTCTTGTGAGAATACGTAGCACAAGAGAGGCATCACGTGGGCTGGAATTCTAAGTTCAATGGAATGCTGTGCCCAGTCTACGACAATGGAGACGAGTTCAAAACCTGGCGACAATGTTTTGCCGTAACAAAGCCTTTGTCTGCCACCACACTCACACCATTTGAGGGAACTACTATCTTCTGAATCGACACTCTTCGCCGCCACTACGAGATTCGTGCCTCCGTCGAACGCTGGTTCGCTTCGATAGCTTCTGTTTCCTCCGTTCCGACGACCACATTCTCCGTACGTGTGGAAATGACAACCACAACCGTGATTATTGTGACAAGTACAAAAGTTGTGACACTACCGATCCCCTCTGCGACCCCGTCGGCATCAAGTACAACTTTTCCCAAGTCAACTTCGACAGCTGCAACCGGATCCTTAGTTGACAGTCTAACTTTGATGACATCTTCGCGAACTTCATTTGGTCATTCAAGCGCAACCATAGCAGGGACCGTCACCACAATGGCTGTGCAAGGAGCGACGAACGGTCGCCCACATAGTACCACAGCTGTTCTAATAGCAGTTGCTGTCATAGTTATCGTCGTGGTAATCATTTTCGCAGTTCTCTGTTTGTGGAAAGTACGGAAAGCGAAAAAGAGTCACAAGGGAAATGAAGCTGGCGCGACCTGCCTGCCTCCATCTCATCAACTTGACAGCGTTGCTCCGGTCATTTTCACCACCACAGAATCTCATCCTTCCGCTAACCCAGTGCATGGGCAAGGCAGTCCTGGCGACCGTCGTTGTTCTGGCGAAACGTCGTGGTCTGAGCTCATTCGTCATACCAGAACCCAGCATAATCCTTTTGACTCTCGCAGCGCGATCAACAATCCTGATACTCCCACGTGTCCTGAACCCGCCATTCGTTCAGTTCGACAGAGTCCAGAGTATTCCCGAAGCCGGTGCGGACGCAGGGGTATGTTGAGGGTTGGGCAAGTCAATCGCAATTTTGGGCAGCTCGTTGCGCCGCAGATTGCTGAAAATGAGGAAGATATCGAGATGAGTCGACTAGACGACAACGGAAGCATCATCTCAATGTATGCGCTGCCAATTGCCGACATGTCGAAAGAGGAGACTTAAAGCTCGAAGGCGAAGTTGATTCGGGATCGCCTAACGGTTGAAGCGATACAAAGGGCGGAAACATAGACCGCTACGGCCAAATAGAATTAAACGATGATAGTATCGTCCCCCTACGTCGCGAGAAACCCACCGTGCCGAGAGAACATTCACTGATCAAGCATCTCAAGTCTTCCCTCGCAAGCCTGTTGACCCACGTGCTCAGTTTTATTGTCAAGACTGGTAACTATTTCTGGATCCCGCTCGTATCATTAACTATCTAAAGCACTTTGATGTAATTTCCAATTGACCACATCCAGCCTATCTGAAGTAGAAGCTTAGCTGAAAGTATACAAGGAAGCATTCGCGCCACGAACGAAGATGGCCATTCCCTTACCGCCTCGAGGATTAACGACCGGCGCATCGCTGATTATTATTCCCCCAAGAGGCTCCCAATTCATCCAGGCTGATCCATTCCAATACCTAGTCCAAACGCCATTATCCTGACCCTG